>Ga0180433_10001148_pt1 | contig 44894 bp, 46 predicted proteins | sample SS_ome_8_FD_132980 | JGI IMG/M metagenome (GOLD analysis project Ga0180433, IMG submission 132980) | Hypersaline lake sediment archaeal communities from the Salton Sea, California, USA - SS_1_D_1 metaG | ecosystem: Environmental > Aquatic > Non-marine Saline and Alkaline > Hypersaline >...
CTTTTTATAACTATTTTGTTCACCGCATTGACGGCTTCATTGCCGATATTGAACGGCTCTCATCCGATATTCTTGAAAAGCTGGTAGAGGACCATGGTAAAGATTAGAAAGATGATACAAATGACCTCTGAGATCTCGATGGCGTCAATGTCCGACATCGCGTTCCTGCTGATTATCTTTTTCATGGTGGCATCTGTTTTTATCATAAAAGACGGGTTGCATCTCGTATTGCCGGACAAGCAGCGGAAGCCGGTCATCATCGCTTCAAAGAATGTAATTACTATCGAAATGTTTGATGATGGCACAATCACCTATGACGAAAAGGAGATAGCAGGAAATGAAATTGAGGAGAAGTTGCAATCGGCATTCAGTGAGAATGAAAAGATATTTGTTCTGTTACGCGTATCAAAAAAAGTGAAATACAGCGATACCGTTACGGTGATCGATATGGTTAAATTCGCCGGCATTAAGAGGCTTTCGATCAGGATGATGTAATCGCATAAATATATGAGTCGATGAAAGTTACCCGAAGAAAAAAAGCACGTTCAATTATGCCCGTATCGTCGATGGCTGATATTGCATTTCTCCTGCTCATCTTCTTTATGGTATCGAGTGTTCTGGAGATGGAGAAGGAAATTCCCGTACGTCTGCCGGAGTCGAGAATATCGAAGAGTGAGGCGAGAAAATATTTCAACATCTGGATTGATAGGAGCGGGGAGCTGTATATAAACGGAAAGCGGGACAACCTGCGAAATCTCGTCTCCCTTGCACAGTATAAGCGGAGTGTCAATGCGGATATCAAGGCGCTTATCAGTGCTGATCGGGAATTACCTTTTGAATATGTGAACAGTGCAATGGAGGCTTTGCGGGAAGCGGGTGTCTATAACGTCGTGCTGGTGAGCAAAAGGAAGCGATGATCGATACACTGGAAAGTCTACGCTTTGTTCGCTATCTCAGGCTGCGGCCTGCTCTGCTCTGGTCGCTGATCTCGCTGGTGATGCTCCTCGCCGCGCTCTTTCTCGTCCGCTGGGAGACGTCCACTCTCTATGAAGAACAGGACTATCTCGAGGAATTTAAGATGGTTGAGCTGAGATTGCCGAAGGCAATCACCCAGCCCGAAATAGACGTTTCCGATGAAGTGAGCGAAGAAACGGTCGAGGATCTCGAGGAAGAGGAAAAGCCTTTGCGATTTGGCGATGAAACGGGTGAGTTCAGTGATCTCTTCGATGCGCTTTCTCCCCCCCGTCCGATTTTCGACTCGTTGCCGCAATATCCCAGCTCAATGCGCAAGGCGGGAATTGAAGGTGTTGTCGTTATTGAGCTCGGGATTGATGAGAATGGCACTATACTCTACGGCAAGATAATACGCTCTCTCGGAAGAGAGTTTGACATAACGGTAATCAGATGGGCAAAAAAACTCAGATTCTACCCTGCTCTGGATAAGGATAAAAACCCCATTCGCTGCCGAATCAGGCTCCCTGTGCGGTTTAAACTTGTTGATTAGGCCACACCGGCCTCTTATCAGATCGTTCACCCACCGGGGCTTGGTGAACAGGTTTCACAGGACTTGCCAGTTCCAGATATAAGTGAAAATACTTTCTCTGTATCTTCTGAGTTACAATTGGGACAGACAGGGCTTGAGAAGTCACCCACTTTTCTCAATTCGCTGAAAACATGGCAGCATGAATTGCATTTAAACTCATATATAGGCATCAAGAACTCCACGCATATTTACATTTTATGGAAAAATAATGAAACAACTGTCATTCAGTCAAGTATTTAATCACAAATCGTAGGAATTTCAAGAAAATATTGGGAGGATATTCAGGGGAATAAAATGGTTGAATTGAATATCGCGGTAAATTTTAATTGATTTAAAAGAGCATTAATGTGCATGTGATTGTGGGGGTGAAGTGCCTGCTGGCATGATTTCAGAAACGATTCTTCTGTTTTCGAGAGAGTTTCATGCGGAATACAGGAGTATTTTTCGATTCTGATGCATCATCGTAAACGAAATGAATGTCATCTTGAATGGAGGAGAATGATGGCTCCCGTGAGATGGTTTTGTGTATCGGTGTTCATTCTGTCATCCTTCGTGCTTTCTTGTCGTACCGCAGAAGTGCAGAAAAAGGAAAGCGCCGAGATTAAAGAAGGTCAAACGCTCGCTGTTATGAGTTTTGACTCGATTAATGCCGGGAAAGATATCGGCGTTGCGGTCAGTGAAATAATTCGTTCAGAGATTTCTTCAATGGATGATATTCCCTATACGGTGGTTGAGAGAATCATGCTGAACAGGGTCTTGCAGGAACAGGAGCTTTCCATGACCGGGCTGGTGAGCACATCCCGTGCAGTAAAAATTGGTAAGATTCTGTATGCAAACTATCTCTTAATGGGAAGGGTGATAAAGGCTGGTGACAGATACCGCATTAGCGCCAGTATCGTAGAAACAAATACCGCTATTGTAAAGAAACAGGTTTACGAAGATGTTCGCGGTGAACACGACATACCGCTCGCTTCGAAAGCTGTATCCTATAAGCTCTTCGATAGACAGATTGACTACGGACAGCCGGGCGAAAAACCCGCCCTTTCAGTCGATGGCACCTATGCGAGTGTTTACACTGATGCCCGTGGCATACATCACGGGGGCTCAATTGTTTTACGTAGTAAGGGAAACAGAGTGCAGGGTTATAATATCGCACAAATCGGAAGAGCTGATATGTATGGGGTCATTGAAGGTGACTTCATCAACGGATACTATAAAGCTCATTACGGATATGGGAACTTCACCTTCAGGGTTTCTGAAGGGGGGAAGCATCTCATTGGGAGCTATTATCAGGTGAGCAACGGTGCTCATGGTGATTGGATTGCCGTGCGGGGAGATGCTTTCAAACTGCCTGATGAGCTCTACACGGGGAAGTGGGAAACAGGTGACCGATGTCTGGTCAAATGGTCCGGGGATGGATACTGGTATCCGGGCCGGGTGGCCAGGAAAGAGGATGGACTCTATTTCATTGCCTATGATGATGGAGATAAGGAATGGCGATTTGAAAAGTATATCCGAAAGGAAAATCTTAAGCCGGGTGATGTGATTTTTGCAAAATGGAAATCGGGAAGAAGATACTATCGAGGGGAAATAGCTATGCGGAAGGGAGATAATATCTTCATCAATTATGATGATGGCGACAAGGAGTGGACAACAGTGTCAATGGTTCGGGTTATTATTGACTGAGAATATCTTATGTGCGGGAAGGGTGACCTGCTTTCTCGTGGGTTGTATATTGTATATAAGATGTCTTTCAGGAAAGGCGCTCGAGTTTTAAATTACAATTATCGACTGATGCTGTGTGATACGTGTTATGAATATTTTGCTCACCAATGATGATGGATACTTCTCGGAAGGAATCATTACACTCAATCAGGTTCTTTCGGAGAAGCACAATACATATATCATTGCACCGGACACGCAGAAGAGCGCGTGTTCATGTGCTATTACGGTTCGATCCTCAATTTCGGTTCAAACCATTTCCGAGAGCATCTATTCGGTTGATGGCTTTCCCGCAGACTGTGTGAATATCGGTCTCAATGGTGATCTTGTTCCAAACATCGACCTCGTAATTTCTGGGATTAACCACGGGCCGAATCTCGGTGATGATATACATTTTTCAGGAACTGTTGCAGGAGCCCGGACAGCATTTGTATTCGGGGTTTCCGGAATTGCGATATCGATGGATTGCTTATCCACATCGGATTATTTTGCCGATGCAGCTTTATTCGTGTCAAATTTCGTGGAGATGCAACGAAATGGCTATCGCGCTCCTTATTTCTTTAATATCAATTATCCTGACAGACCTGCTCATGAAATTCACGGTATTCGCTATACCAATTTGGGAAAGAGGGAGTATCGGGATTCATATACCATTGTGCATCACCGTGAGGGTGAAATGACCTTGCAGCTCAATGGGGCAATCGATTCGGTTGATAATCACGGTTCCGACATTACCGAATTGAGAAAGGGATTTATTACCATCACCCCTTTAACGCTCGATGCCACTGATTATAATTATCTGGAGAGGCTACAGCTTGACCATGAGTGAGGTTGATATCAACCAGAAGCTGCGCGGCTTTTTGGAGTCAGCATTTCAGAAACTGTCGGCCAAAGACTATCGAGAAGCCATTGACGATCTCAAGGCAGCCGAGGAACTCGATAGCAATAATCCGGAGGTGCTTTTCAATCTCGGAATATCCTATTGCCGAATGGAGCACTATAGTGATGCTATTCCCTATTTCGAGAAGCTCCTGGATCTCCCCTATTCATTTGTTGATATCATCACCGTAAATGTTATCTATTCCTACACTTTAATCGTTACCGGAGCGATGGAGCGCGCCCTGGAATGTCTCCAGGAGGTGTTATCCCTCTCGCCGAATAATGCCACCATCCTGAACATGACAGGGTACTGTTATGAAAAAATGGGGCACTACCCGGAGTCAATAGCGACCTTCAAAAGTGTACTGGAGATCGATAAACATAACTATAATGCCTATAATTCGTTAGCATATATTCTCACTATTACCGGAGGTGATTTGAACGAGGCATTGCGGTATGGGAAAATTGCTCTTGAAGCAGATCCCGAGAATCCGGCATATCTTGATACGGTGGGTTATATTTATTTTAAAAAAGGGAGCCTTGACACCTCTAAAAAATATTTGAAGAGGGCTCTTGCGAAATTGCCGGATTCGGAGGAGATCAAGGAACATATCAATGAGCTTTTAAAGATTGACATCGAATAAACACGCGTAGTAACTTCGCTTCTGATAGCTCCTGCGCCCGGCAGAAAAAGTGAAAAAAATATTTTTCTATAATTTTTTTTTCGCCTTTTTCCGAAAATATCACTAGGTAGCATCCAGGGAAGGAGGTAACTGAAATGGAAGTCGGAAACATAAACACTGTGCCAATCCCAGTGCGGAATTCCGCTCCAGCGGAGAATCCCCTGACAGACCTGAGTAATAAGGCAATCTTCACCGAGAAGGAAAGTTTTAATTACGAGAAGGTGATGATGGGACCTGATGAGCTGAAGACATTTTTTTATATGCTCATTGGAGCGAGTGATCTCCGCGTCGTTTCGGATGGAGTTCATGCCGGTTCAGTCGTTGATCAATTTGCGTAGGAATGGATGTCCTTGTGCTGAAGAGCGCATCAATGGAAAAACTCCCCTTCGTTGTGCAGCATGACGCTCATGTGAGTTTCGTGGTGCTCCACCCCTCTCTGTGATCCTGCACTATTTATATTTAGAAATAAGTTAATACAAAAATTTTATTTCACAAAAAATAGTTGACTAAAAATGAATTCGGTGGTTGGTATTAATGTCTCAAAAAAATAGTATATGTTTATATTCATTTAATAACTGGTTATCGTTTTATTCTAAGCATCTCAAAAATCTGGATTGAGTATTTCATAGTGATGTGAAAATCAATATTTTGCATTGATATATGGTGAAAGGGGTGTCTGGTGTCAGCTTTTTTTTGGAAATTCGATTGTCAAGTAAATGAGGAAAGCTATCGATATCATAGAAGAGAGAATAAACACTTCCCCCGGGGAGGGAGTTTTCATGAGCAAGGAATTGCAGGATAAAGCTGATAAAATAGTGCGGGAATTGCAGGACGATCTTCAATCGGTTTCGAATGAGCTTCGACGGCTCAGGCAGATATCACTCCATGATGGACTCGAAACGCGTTAAGAGGCATGCGTTAAAATTTGACGGTGAGGTAATTAACATGCCAGCCAAAGGACAAAAGAGGAAACAGCAAATAATCAACACGGCAAAAGAGATGTTCATCAAAAACGGATTTCAGAGCACTCATATTGGACAGGTCTGTGAAAAGCTGAATATTGCCCGGGGTACAGTATATCAGTATTTTGGTAATAAACGGGAGATTTTATACGCGGTTCTTGAACAGGTGGAGGAAAAGATTGACGACATCCTCGATGCCGATGACTTGAAGGACTTTTTAAAAGGGAATCCATCGCAGAAGGGATTGTTGAAATTCGTTACCGAGAGGCTCACTGGCTGTATTTCGACAATCATTGAAGAGCCTATCGTCATGAAATTAGTATTTAAGGATATCGTCGGGATTGATAAAGAGGTCATAACACGTGTGAACAAATTTTTAAGCTATATCATCAGTGTTGTCAAGCGGGATACCGAAGAGATTGTGAAAAAGGGAATATACAAGAAGGCTGTCAATCCGGAAGTTATCGCTATTATGTTAATCGGTGCAGTAACGTTCATTATACACCAGTACGATCAAAAGGGTAAAAGTATTATTGATGATGAGTTAATAAATACTATTTCTACCAGTTTCTTAACAGGCATTGTGAAATAGTTATAAGCACCATCTCGCCGTGATGGTGAGTGCACCCAGTTTGATATGTTTGTTGATTTTGAAAACCCGTGATAAGCGGGTTTTCATTTTCCCACCGGGTACACGCAGTATAAGGAATTTTCTTCAATTTGGTTAAACAGCGATGTTGAATATTTGAATAAGTGTTTGATTTGTTTCCAGAGTGAAAGATAGTTTTTTGAAAGTGTATATAACTTGCTTGACGTTCGAGTGGAGAGCATTTCAAAATGCGTATGTTCCGGTCAGTCAAGTGGGGTAATCGAAAGTTGAAAGATGAATAAAACCCGTATTATTGTTCATATTATATCGGTGATACTGTCCTTTGCTTTTTTTTCAGAGGGATTCTCCGCATCTGAAATCAGCACTGATGAGATACGGTCAATACTGATTGATGGAAGCGATACTCAGGTAACTCAAGTCCTGCTGTATATTTCGAGGCTGAAGCCGGCGAAACTGCCTCAATTGCTTGTCAAAATGATCCTGTCAGATGAGGACAACAGGGTGAAAGAGAATGCGATCAGAGCCCTGGGGAAATATCCTGTAAAACAGTATGTGCCACTCCTGCTTGATGTTCTCAAAAAGGCTGATTCATTTACTGTCAAAAAGAGTATCATTGATGTGCTGGCTACTTCTGAGGATAGGAGAATAGTTCTGCCTCTCGTCGATGAGCTCAGCAGCCCATTCTTGGCTGTTCGGAAGAGCGCAATTCTGGCGTTGAGGCGTATCGGTGATGATAGGATGTTCCCTTCTATTCTCAGTCTGGGCAGAAAGAGGGATCCAATATATCGGGTCTATGCTCTTGAAGCGATTTATCATGTCTATGATAAGCGATTGTATTATTTTCTTATCGAAATGCTCGGAGATGAGAATAAATCTGTACGATATTATGCACTCCGCTGTATAGAAAATAACAATTTAAACCAGGCACTCTCGCAGGTGAGGAATCTGGCACTTCACGATGACAACTATGAGGTCCGTGTGAAGGCTATTGAGATATTGGGCAGTGTTCGGGATTATAACTCGCTCTATGTCCTCCTCAGATGCATTTCCGATGAGAATAACAGCATCCGCCGTGCTTCCGCGATATCGTTGTATCTCATTGGCCAGAGCAAATCCGCCTATTCACTTTCCAACCAGCTGTATCGGGAGACTGATGATTCGATAAAAGAGATAATAATCGAAACGCTGGTTAAAATAAAGAACGGCGGGGGATTCAAGGGACTCGAGCGGGTTCTCGCGATGGACAGAAACCCTAAAATGAGGGTGCTTGCTGCCTATGCTCTGGGGGAAATACGTGATAGAAGAGCGGTATCTATACTTCTGAAAGCTCTCAATGATAAGGATATAAAGGTAAAATCAGAGGCCTGCCATTCCCTCGGCTTTTATAGAGAAGGAATTGTGGTTCGGCAACTTATTGCCGTGATTAACCGTGAGGATTCTCGATATGTGAAAACTGCTGCCCTCTATGCAATCATGTCTATCGGTGATAAGTCATCGTTTCTCCCGCTGTTCGATACATATGCCCGCGAGAAGGATCCGGTTTTCAAGGAGTTGCTGCGATCATATCTGAGAGGTCGCATAAAAAAGACTTTATGAGAATTATCTGTCAGGTCCCGAGAGGAATAAGTAAGGATGAAAATAGCGATAGCTCAGATAAATCCGATAATTGCAGATATACAGGGAAATGCGAATAAAATAATAGAGTGTATCATCGAATCGCACAAGCGGGGTGCAGAATTAATTGTATTTCCTGAAATGGTTACCATCGGATACCCCCCGATGGATCTCCTCGAGAACAAGAAGCTCATAGACGATAATCTTAAATCAATTGAGCGAATTGCGCGATACAGTGACCGGCTGGCTGTTATTTGTGGATTTGTTGACTACGGTAATGAAAACCATCCGGTGATCTACAATGCTGCTGCATTTATGGAGGGGGGAGAAATACGGTCAAAACATTATAAGACGCTCCTCCCCAGTTATGATGTCTTTGATGAGGTGCGCTATTTCAACAAAGCCGACCATCGGGAACCGATATCTTTTCGGGGAAGAAATATTGGGATTACCATCTGTGAAGATATCTGGAATGACTATCAGTTTGAGAGCGACTATTTTATGGGGATACGACTATATCTGGAGAATCCCGTGAGAGAGCTCGTCGAGAAGGGGGCCACGCTTATAATAAATACCTCCGCTTCTCCGTATAGCAGGGGGAAGAACAGGATAAAATGGGAGATGATATCCAATGTCGCAAAGAGAAATGGCATTTCGATTTTATATGTCAATCAGGTCGGCGGAAACGACAGTCTCATATTCGACGGAAACAGCTTTTTGATGAACGAAAAGGGGGATTTGGTTGCGCGGGCAAAATCGTTTCAGGAAGATCTGATTGTCGTTGATATAGATACTGACACTTCGCTGCCGGTGCCCGAGGTTGATGATATAGATGATATTCATCAGGCGCTGCTGCTGGGGATTCGTGACTATGTGCAGAAGTGCGGTTTTACCGATGTGATTGTCGGTTTAAGTGGAGGCATTGACTCGGCGCTGACGACCACACTTGCCGTACAGGCACTGGGGCCTGGCCATGTTATGGCGGTCACCATGCCATCGATTTATTCTTCCCGGGGAAGTGTTGATGACTCTGTTGAGCTTGCGGAAAATCTCGGCATTCGCCTTGAAAAGATACCCATTATGGATATCTTCAATCAGTATCTCGGGAGTCTGGAAAAGCTGTTTCAGGGATTGCCTGCGGATGTTACCGAAGAGAATATACAGGCACGTATTCGTGGGAATCTCCTCATGGCTCTCAGTAATAAGTTGGGTGGTCTCCTCCTCGCGACCGGTAACAAGTCTGAACTGGCAATGGGATACTGCACCCTCTACGGTGACATGTCCGGTGGCCTCGCCGTACTGTCAGATATTCCTAAAACGCTGGTGTATCAGATGGCACGCCATATCAACAGAGAGAAGGAAATTATTCCGCGCGCTATTATTGAGAAACCTCCTTCGGCGGAACTCAGAGAACATCAGCGGGATGAAGACAGCCTTCCCCCCTATGAGTTGCTGGATCAGATACTGGAGCGGTATATTGAGAAGCGTATGTCTGGGCAAGAGATAGTGCAGGATGGGTTCCCTGAGGAGACGGTGCGTTTTGTGCTTGGCGCGGTTGATAGAAATGAGTATAAGAGACGACAGGCACCTCCCGGGCTTAAGGTAACATCGAAGGCTTTCGGAATAGGAAGAAGAATTCCCATCGTTCAGAAATTCATGCCATAGCGGAGTGCTTTTTTCATAACTGTCCCTTCAGGGAGAAGATGCTTTTGTCGGGACGGGAGGGGCGAGAAATGCACGGTAGGGAAGCGGGACGCTGACGCCGGTATAGGGCAGTATCGGTAACTCAAGGCGGCATTTTGAGTGTAGTGTGTGTTCCGGATTTTTGTCCTTGACAATATGAAAATTTGTGAGTACGTTATTCCCGTTATCCGGTATGCCGTTCAATGCGAATTGTTGGGGAGGAGTTATGAAGTTTATCAGAATAATCCTTTCTCTTGTTTTTGTTTCTTTTGTTGTCTGTACGCCAGGTCCGAAAGAGATGACTCTTGAAGAATTTTATGATATTCAGAATGAGATTCTCAATACCGATCTCACGCCAGAATCAAAAGAGGGAATACTCAAAAAGTACGGATTTACCCTGAAGCAATATGAAGAATATGATGAAGCGGTAAAGGCAGATCCGAAGATGCAGGAAAAGCTGGGTGAGATTAAAATGAAAAGAGAAAAAGAGAAGATGGAAAAGAGTGAATAATCCGAACTCTTATCCGGAGTGTGGCGTATATCGATCATGTTCTGCATGAGCGCTCTATCGTACCTTGTCCGCTCCTGCATGATCCCGTTTGAACGATACGTGATAGAGTCGTTCATGCGATGTCTTCTGTGAATAAGAGTGAGAGTGCAAGGCAGTGGCGCTCCTTTTCGAAGAGAGCGGAATTGTATAAAAAAACCATGTTTGACCGGGAAGCTGTATTGAAGGTTCGCCTCTCACATATACACTGGATTCGATAATTATCTTAACTTTCACCCTTTCAATTCCGATATAACAATTGTATTTACCATTCTTTCGGTGATGGCCATGACTAAACGATATCTTTTAATATTAATATTTGTGCTTATGCCGGTTTTGCTGTTTTCGCAGCGTGAGAAGCAGAGCACTCAAAAAGAAACAGTGAAGACGCCCCCTGTCGGTATTATCAGAAGTGAAACCTTCGATGTTAGAAATGTCGCATTCAATAAAACGCATGATATAAAGGGCAGAGGCGAGATGCTGCGCGTTGAATTCGAGATAGCGAATCTGATTGATGAGCCGGCCGATCTGTATATTTTCGTTATCGCAATACATGAGTTATTGGATAAGTCCATTTCGAGCTTTCGGCGGCCTATACCAAAGAGTGAAATGGTAAAGAATTTTGTGCCCTTCCCCTATGAGCTGAGTAATTTCCAGGATGAGGAAGGGAAAGCTCCTGAAAAGGGGAATAATGCATTCAGGTTCAGAGAGCTTCCGAAAAATCCCAGGGAAGGGAAAAATCCGATAACCGGGAAACCCTATCACCTTAAGGATCAGCTCTATGTGAAAACCACCCATCTGAGTAAATACAGAAGAAATTATGTCTATTTCAACAAAATAGTACTCCTCATATACGATGAGAAGAAGCTGACCGGTTCAGACGCACATCCCGTGTACCGACAGGTCTTCCATCTTTCAGGGAAGCGAAGGTAAGATTCTCCGTTTTCCGGCCGATCGTCATAACAGGGTAACTCTTTCTATTCCCGCTTTTCTTAAACAGAAGAGATATTTCTTTTCACTCCTTGAAAAAAGCTTGTTATTTTGCTCTGATTATATCAACTTGATTGTATTTGTCTGATACATTCCTCGAGAACGGGAGAGGAGAATGGGTTGTACGGTATTGCTCGGAACGCAATGGGGTGATGAAGGAAAAGCAAAGATAATAGACTATCTTTCAGAAGATTCAGATATTGTTGTACGGTATCAGGGAGGGCCGAATGCCGGGCATACCGTTGTCGTACATGGAAAGAAGTATATTTTCCATCTCATCCCATCGGGTATACTCCATAAGGGAAAGATAGGAGTTATCGCAAATGGCGTCGTGATCGATCCTCAAAAGCTTCTTGAGGAGATCGCTTTTCTCGAGAGTGAAGGATATACGATTGACAATAATCTCTTGATATCAGATGCGGCACATCTGATCCTTTCCTATCATAAGGCGATCGATGAAGCGATGGAGGAATTGCGAGAAAAGAAGATCGGAACAACCAAAAGGGGTATCGGACCCTCTTATTCGGACAAATGCCTTCGGGTGGGGATTCGTATAGGTGATATTCTCGATTGCGATTATCTAAAAGAGCGCATCTCCTTTGTTGTTAGGCTGAAGAATCTACAACTGGAGAGAATTTTCCAGAAACCTGTTTTTGATCCCGAACAGATTATTGAAGATCTGATGGCATTTAAGAATCGCGTTCAGTGGATGGTAATAAATAGCCAATACTTTCTCCATAAATCGCTTGAAGAAAAGAAAAAGATTCTCCTTGAAGGTGCTCAGGGAAATGCACTTGATATTGATCACGGCACCTATCCCTTTGTTACCTCCTCAAATCCAACCATTGGCGGTGCACTGGCGGGAACGGGACTAAACCCGATGAACATCGACACTGTTGTGGGAATTGTAAAAGCCTATGTGACGAGAGTTGGCGAAGGTCCCTTCCCAACAGAAGAGAAAGGACCTGATGGTGATAAACTGCGCGAAAGTGGCGAGGAATTTGGAGCCACCACGGGAAGGCCCAGGCGATGCGGTTGGTTTGACATTGAGCTGCTCAAGCATACAAACCGGATTAACGGTTTGTCTGAGCTTGCCCTGACAAAGCTTGATGTCCTAACGGGTTTTCCGAAGATAAAGGTTGCAGTGAGTTATGAAATTGATGGAAAGAAGCAGGAGCATTTCCCCTCCTGCGCACTGGACAGGATAGAACCCATTTATGAGGAGCTGGACGGATGGGATGAGGATATCTCCCGGTGCAGGGATTACAATGATCTCCCGGGAAATACGCGTTCGTATATTAATTTCATTGAGCAATCATTGAAGCTGAGGATTTCACTCATCTCGGTCGGTCCCGAACGTGAGAGCACTTTTAGAAAAGATTGACGCTCATGGGGGAGCTGTTCAGGGAGTTGAACGGAAAATTTTCACTTTAAGTTTTTTTTTATTTGACAGTGCAATCCTATTGTTAATATAGGATTAAATCATGATGTATTGAGCCGCTAGCTCAGTCGGTAGAGCAACTGCCTTTTAAGCAGTGGGTCCGGAGTTCGATTCTCCGGCGGCTCAATGGGATAGAAGGCACTTCGGAGCGTGCTATCCCTGTTACATATAAATTTGTCCCCGTCGTCTAGGGGTCTAGGACACCGGGTTTTCATCCCGGCAACAGGGGTTCAAATCCCCTCGGGGATGCACTGAAGGCGATCATCGTTATGTATGATCGCCTTTTTTATTTTGTCGATAGTATCTTTATCTCCCTTTACAGCACAGTGCTCATCATTTTGGGGTAGTGAGACCCTCCTTGGAATCTTCCGAAGGAGCGAGTCGCATAGCACTTGCTCATGAGTGCTGCACAAGCGCCATCAGCGGTAAAATGTTTTTTTGCAACCATTTCATCGTTATACCTGTCTTTCAAAGCAAGGTGACTTCTAAAAATTAATATGTTGTTCCTGCGGCTCGCTTTTTTTCGAGCATCCTGTGCACGCTGGTATGTGTGACATCGTGTCGCTGTGTGTGCAATGCCTGATGAAACCGGTATTTACAATTTGTGGATCAATGGGAACACCGGTTTTAAGAGGACCGTAATATATTTATCGTGAAATAAGGCAAAGCATTTCATCTGCGAAAAGGGAGATCTATGCGATTGCCGACCAAGGAGAGAACAATGAGTAAAAATGTTTTAATGATTTATCCGGAGATACCAACTACCTACTGGAGCTTTACGTATGCCCTTCCCTTCATAGGGAAGAGGGCATCGATCCCTCCTCTGGGGCTCATGACAGTTGCTTCACTGCTCCCCGATGATTACGAGGTGAAGCTCATAGATATGAATGTATCCGGTTTGTCACGTGAGGATATAATGCAAGCAGATATGGTCTTCATATCCGCGATGATTGTACAGAAGAGATCATTCGAAGAGGTTGTAGAAATATGTAATGATTGCGGTAAAACCGTTGTTGCCGGAGGGCCGTATCCAACTTCTTCGTATGAGAAGATCAAGGGTGTTGATCACTTCGTCCTGAACGAGGCGGAGCTTACGCTCCCGGTTTTCATACAGGATTATGAGAGGGGAAACCCCAAGGGGGTATACCGGAGTGAGATGAAGCCTGATATCACAAAAACCCCCCCTCCCCGCTTTGATTTAGTTACTATTGATGCTTATTCTAACATGGCATTACAGTTTTCGCGAGGCTGTCCCTTTAATTGTGAGTTCTGTGATATAATTGAGATGTTTGGCAGGTTTCCAAGAACGAAGAATCCCGAACAGTTAATAAGGGAAATGGAGCTCGTTCTGGAAAGCGGTTTTAGGGGGTCGCTTTTTATTGTGGATGATAACTTCGTGGGTAATAAAAAGAAGGTGAAGGAGCTTCTCCCCGTGATAATCGAATGGCAGAAAAAAGAGGGGTATCCTTTCAAGCTTTTCACTGAGGCAAGCATCAACCTTGCTGATGATAATGAGCTCCTTGATATGATGGTTGCGGCCGGATTCGATATGGTTTTTGTTGGGATAGAAACTCCAGACGAGAAGACTCTTGCGTTGACGCAGAAGAAGCAGAACTTACGAAATAAAATCCTGGATAGCATAATAAAGATCCAGGAGAAAGGTATTGAGGTTTCTGCTGGATTTATTCTGGGATTCGATACGGATCCTGATGACATTTTTGAAAGGCAGATTCGATTAATACAGGAAGCAGGAATTCCCATGGCGATGGTGGGTTTGCTGATTGCTCTGCCGAACACGCAGCTCTTTCGGCGATTGGAGAAGGAGGGCAGACTCCTCGGTCAGACCTCCGGATGTAACACACAGGATTTTAAGATAAATTTTATCCCCGTGATGCCTGAAGAGAGGCTCATAGAGGGGTATAGAAGGGTATTATCCGAGATTTACAGTCCCGGGAAGTACTTTGCGAGGTGTCTCAAATTACTCGAAAGGATGCCCCGGAAGAGAACTGTCAGGAGAGCTATTAAAGTGATTGAGCTGAGAGCATTTTTGCTATCACTATTCCGACAGTCTTTATCTAAATACGGCTTTCAATATTTAAAATTTCTTATTATGACTCTCAGGCATAATATTCACCAGTTCCCTCTTGCTGTGTCACTCGCCGTAAAGGGATATCATTTTTTTAGAATTACTGAGGAGACCCTGAAGGCGAATGAATTATCTTCTATGATGGATTATTACATGAAATCGCTTGACGTGAAGCTGATGGAGATTGTTGAGATGGGTAATACTCTCTGTGCATCGAAACTGGATGAATGGAGGTTTGTGCTCAGAAAAAATATTGCAAAAAAGTATCGACAGCTCGATAGAGGTATGCAGCAGTATGTAAATGATAAATTAATAGATTTTCAGGCCTACTCGGAATATGTTATATCCTACTGGAAGGAGAGCGTTTGCAATCAATTAAAGACAGATAATACGCAAGAATTGCTTCTGGAATTGCCCAGGAAGTTAAGGGAAACTGCCAATGAGGGAAGTGACGATTCCAGGAATTAGTACTGTCAAAACGGGCAATGGGGGTGGATAATCATGCAGTCAGTGCCGTCGGAGGCTGCGCAGATCATCGTTACCATAATACCTATCGTTGGAATTGTTGTAGGTGCTACTGTTATATTATTTTACCTTCTGTGGAATTACAAGCAAAAGGTAATGATGATTGATAAGGGTATTTATAAGAAGAGTGAATTGGATATTGAATCACTGAGCCTCTTTTCAGGCCTTATCCTTTTCGGTATCGGTTTATCACTATTTCTCTTCTTTTATATCAAGGAGAGCTTTGGTTATAGCATTCTAAGCGGTCTTGTCCCCTTATCAATTGGTGCAAGTCTCATCGTCTTCTTTGCACTTAGCAGAAATTTGGATAAGGATAAAAATGATAAATGAGAGCACACCGGATGAGTATATTGTCAGGGCGGTCATTCGGGGTGATATTGACAGCTTCAGGTATATCGTTGAAAGATATCAGAATAAGATCTTCAGCATTGGAATGAGATTTTTTGGAAATGAGGATGATTCACGCGATTTTTTACAGGAGGTTTTTATTAACGTATATCAAAAACTTAAAACCTTTCGAGGAATTGCCCCTTTCCGATTCTGGTTGACCAGGATTGCATATAACATGGGGAGCAGCAGGGTGAAAAGCCGAAGGGTTGAGCGGGAATTCTCGGATGAATTAAAAAAGCATGCGATAACGCCGGAAAAAAATCATGTTACTAGTGAGATGAGGAACATCCTCTTTGAGGCTATAAACAGACTGCCTGAGCAGTATAGAATTTGTATTGACTTTTATTTTTTCTGGGGACTAACCTATAATCAGATATGCGATATCACCGGTTTCCCCGTTAATACAATCAAATCCAATGTTTACCGGGCAAAGCGCATCATGCGGAATGCTCTGCGGGGAACAATTGCGGAGGACTACAATGAAATGTGATGATGCTATTGAGCGCTTTCTTCAACGCGAGGATTATCATATACCACTTGCCATAAGATTGCACATTCTGTTCTGCACGTTGTGTCGTATGGAAATACACAGGCTGCGGGATCTTTTCATTTCACTTCGGGATTATGCCCCTTATGCTCTCGAAGAGGATTGCACGGATTCAGTCATGCAGCTCATTCAGAAGGATGATGTTAATTCATTGCAGTATCTATCATCCCGGATATGGCTTATTGCCGGATCTGTTTTGCTGGCAAGCAATTTCATAATTCAGTACAGTGATTCGCTTCAATGGCTCAAGGTTCATTTTGGAAGGGATCTTGAAATACCGCTTCATATCATCATGGGATTGATGATAAGCGTCTATGCGGTAATTTTCATTGGTACGCATCTTGAGGAACTCAAGCGGTATGTCAGAACATGGAGCGTTAAGGAGCACTGATAGTTATCTCCCTTCAGGTGCAAGTTTATTCCTTTCATCTTTTCATCTATTGTAAGAAAAGAATCTCTGCTCTTAAGCGGTTTTTCGGTAGCAATGTACTCATACAAGTCCATATGACACAGGCTGAGACCTCGCAGGAGAATGGTTTTTCCCGGGAGGATAGTCATTTCAATGAGTTCGCTGAAGGACACGCCCAATAAGGCCATTTGAGCGTATGATTTCGGGAATTGCATCTTTTCACTTTCCGGGAATGTGTAATCGTTTTCTGGTCTGTGGTGGTTGTTGCCATGGAGCGGCAGAGGTCCAGATATCGAAGTGGTGCTCCTGTGATATTAGAGAGGAATGCTGATGAGTGTGTAACAGGAATGAACGGTGCGCAATCGTGCATTCCCTGATCGCCTTTCCGATTTTCATGGCATGACGCGAGAGGTGCCATCGGAATTCTTCTCCTGAAGGGAGAGCGGTGAAGTGCCTGCACCACTTCCCATCCATTATGTGTCAAGAATAAGGGATATTCTCAGTTTCAGCGCATCTATTGATGGAGTGAAAAGATCCAGGAAAAGTATCTCTTGATATCCTCAATCTGCATGCCATATCCCAGATAATGGCCATCGATCCATATCTCGAAGTGAAGGTGCATTCCGTAGTTCTTGCCTTGCGCCTCACCTAAAAGTCCCGAGTTGCCAACCCATCCGATTCTCTCCCCCTTACTGACACGGGAACCCTTTTCAATGGAGCTGTCGATTCTCGAGAGGTGATTATAGGTGGTCACAATACCGTTTTGATGGTCAATCCATACCTGCCTGCCACCGAAGGATCGTTTGACAAAGGTGCGCGGGTTTTTCTGATAGTAGCTGGATTGGTTCTGCCACTGGGCGGGGCTCATCGGCTTGTATTTCCAGTCCGCCCTGATGACAATGCCGTCATCGGCAGCGAGAACGGGGGTATTCTGATTAACTTTGATTGGCATATAGGAATCATCCGTGTGATAGTAGTATATGTCCAGACCGACGTGCTTCCCTCCGCGATAACCCCGTGGTGCATTCGGGTAGTGATGGCTGCTTTCAGGAAGAAAACCGTTTTTAATGGGAAAGCACAGGCCGAGGAGGCGTTCGTCAAAGTATTTCAGCTTATTGCTTCCCACATAGGTTTCTATCTCGGCAATTGCGGCATATCCCTTTCTCGTTGCATACTTGGGGATAAATACCCTGAAAGCGCTCGCATCTATTCCGCCGAGATCTATCTCGACCCTGTCCTTATAGGTGCCGTAACTGATATCGATGAGGTTGAGCAGTTTCAGGTTCTTTTTCCCCTCGAGATTTATCAGAGCATAATCAAACCACTCATCCTGATAGAGGAACTGGAGGGTAAAGTACTTGATGGTCTTGTAGTTGTCTTTTTCGCCGGGATAGACGACAATCTTGCTCATTACCCGCTTAGTGCCGAAGTCGATTTCAATCCAGTGAGGTCCTTTTCCCCTGGCGGATACCCAGGATGATTCTTTGTCGCTGTCAATCGCTTTTCTTCCCTCGTGTAGATTGCTGAAATTGGAACTCGTTGCGTAGTATATCTTCTGGAGCGTATTTGATCCGAAGACGAGATACCTCTTCTCTGAATTATCTCTCTGTGGTACCGTGTAATTGAGCATCAGGAGCAGGATGGTCAGCGTCCGTAGCATGGTGTTCCTCTTTGCAGTTTTTATTACTGAATGAGAAACTATATAATTTGATAGTTGCTGTCAAGCACCCTATTCATAATGTGATGAAAAAATATTGTTCTTTCTGGGGGTACTCATAATTTTTTTTTGAATAAGCCCCCTTCGATGAGGATGCACGGGAGATCATATCTTCTTGATTTTTGCACTTGATGAGAATTTCGTGATTGCCTTGAAATTCGGTGAGCGATATAAAGGAATCTCAATATACAGTTGTCTTTCTTGTTCTGCTTTTTGACACGTCAGTGATGTAAAGCACTGATCTCTATTCCGAGGGTGAAATCCGATTTCCCGGGATCAGCAGGGAGGATGAGCGAGAATGGTATCATGAAAACTGGGAGAGGAGGTATCGGTCAATGGGAGATTATGTTATACTCTTCTGCACTGTCCCGAAACGGAAAGATGGTGATTTGATTGGTGAGAAACTCGTTCGGGAGAAACTGGCTGCCTGTGTCAGTGTCATTGGCACTATGCGATCATTATACACCTGGAAGGGCGAAGTATGCAGGGATGATGAGCATCTGCTGATTATCAAGAGCAGAAATGCCCTGTTTAATCGAATCAAAGAGGTGATTCTCTCCGTGCATCCTTACGATGTTCCGGAGATACTATCGGTATCAATTGTTGATGGCCACGATGCTTATCTGAAATGGATAGATGAGGTAACGACCGCACTGTGAGATCTTCATGAAAAAGGGCCAATCTGCTATTTCCGCCGTGACATTAGGTTCGATGAGGGCGGGAATAACCGGGATTTGCATAAGGGATTTTTATTGACAAATTCTGAATAATAAAATTATACTAATCACTCTCACGAATAAATAATTCTACCGAAATGCCTCTTCCCTGGCGTGATCGGGGGCATGAGGGTGTTTATTTGAGTTCCCCATTGTTATTGCGAGAGAGGTAATACTATCACTGAATAAAAAAAGAGGTGGAAGCGATGTTTAATAAAGAGTATGAATCAATGCCGATTAAAAAGTTACGGGAGGTGCAGCTTGAGCGCATGAAGTGGACTCTCACGCATGCGTACAAGAATGTCCCCTTTTACAAGGAGTCTTTTGACAAGGCGGGATTTCAGCCGGAAAAATTCAAATCGCTTGATGACATGAAACACGTTCCCTTTCTCATGAAACAGGATATGCGGGACAGTTATCCCTTCGGTCTCTTCGCGGTGCCGCTTGATAAGGTGATACGGGTGCATTCTTCATCCGGGACAACAGGAAACGCCACCGTTGTGGGGTATACGGTCAATGATATTGATGTCTGGGCTGAAGTAATGGCACGGACCATCGTATGCGCAGGAGGCTCTGAAAAGGATATCATTCAGGTCGCATACGGATATGGACTCTTCACCGGTGGTCTGGGAGTACACTATGGAGCTGAGAAGCTTGGAGCAACCGTTATTCCGATTTCAGGTGGCAATACGGAGCGACAGCTCATGCTAATCAAGGATTTCGGCACAACCATGCTCGCCTGTACCCCTTCCTATGCAATCAATATGGCTGATTTTGTTGAGAAGCAAAAACCTGACTTTTCCTTCAAGGATACGAAACTCAAGGCGGGTATATTCGGTGCTGAGCCGTGGAGCGATAACATGAGGAAAGAGATTGAGGCGAGAATGGGTGTCGATGCCTTTGATATTTACGGATTGAGCGAGGTGATAGGGCCAGGCGTTTCATGCGAGTGCAGCGCAAAATCTGGACTTCATGTTTTTGAGGATCATTTCTACGTAGAGGTAATAGATCCTGAAACCGGTGAAATCCTTCCCGAGGGAGAGCCTGGAGAGATTGTATATACCTCACTCACCAAAGAAGCCTGCCCGGTGATACGGTATCGCTCGCGGGATATAACCAGGATTTACTATGACGATTGTCCCTGCGGGAGAACGCTCATTAAAATGGAGAAGGTAACCGGTCGTTCGGATGATATGATTATTATCAGAGGGGTGAATGTTTTTCCTTCGCAGATAGAAACGGTTTTAATGGAGATAGAAGGTACCGAACCACACTATCAGATTATTCTGGATCGCAAGGGTGCGCTGGATGATATTGAGATCATGGTAGAGGTTAATGAAAAGATATTCTCCGATGAGGTCAAGGTCCTCGAGTCCCTTTCAAACAGAATTCAACAGCGGCTTCGAAGCGTTCTGGGAATCACGGCGAATATACGATTGGTGGAACCGATGGCTATCGAGAGGAGTCTCGGCAAGGCGGTCCGTGTCATTGACAGGAGAAAGATTTGAGCGTGAGCGGTTCATCGCCCTGCGATAGAGCGTGCTCGATCATATATTTTTACGGGAGGATCCATAATGAATGTAACACAGGTTTCAGTATTTCTTGAAAACAAACCCGGTCATTTGCAGAATGCACTGAAGGTGCTCGCCGATAAGAATATTAATATTTTAACACTGACGATAGCAGAAGCATCTGATTTCGGAATTGTGAGGATGATTGTAAATGATCCCGAAGGAGCAGTGAAAGCGCTCAGAGACAATCATTTTATCTGCTCCACAACCGATGTATTGGCTCTTGAGATCAATGATAAACCGGGGGAGCTCTTCCAGGCGCTCGAAACCTTCAAGAAACGGGAGCTGAATATTGAGTATATGTATGCCTTCACTGAAAAAAGGGGTGACAAGGCGGTTATGATATTTAGATTTGACGATGTTGAAGCTGCCAAGACTGCCCTGATAGAAGAGGGATATAATATCGTTCATAAGATAGATATCATCGGGTGATGAGAATCTTTCGCGTGAAGAACTGCAAGAAGCTCAGAGCTGTTTGTCAAACGAGTTGGAGCGTAAACGTAAGCAGTGAATAATGGAGAGCAGGCACCTTTCCCCCATCACTCCACCTCTTGCTGCCACGAGGTTCACGTAGCGGTATGCTGATAAAACGTCAGGGGAGCTCTTTCTGCGGCACATCTATATCCACGAGAGGAGCATTATCATGGAGCGTAAAATCCTTTTGGGGAATGAGGCAATAGCGCGCGGTGCCTATGAGGCGGACTGCAGAGTGGCAACCTCGTATCCCGGCACGCCGAGCACAGAAATACTCGAAACCATCGGACGCGACTACCTGAATATAAAAGCACAGTGGTCACCAAATGAGAAGGTGGCGATGGAAGTTGCTGCCGGTGCATCAGTTGCGGGAGCACGTACCCTCGTTGCAATGAAGCATGTCGGTTTGAATGTTGCCGCCGATCCGCTCTTTACCTTTTCGTATACGGGAGTCAATGCGGGTTTTGTGATAATCAATGCCGATGACCCGAATGCGTGGAGCTCGCAGAATGAACAGGACAACAGGCACTACGCGCGAGCTGCAAAACTCCCCATGATAGAGCCGTCAAGTCCCGCAGAGGCGAAAGAGTTCACTAAAATTGCCTTTGATATATCGGAACAGTTTGACAGGCCGGTGCTGGTGAGAATAACCACAAGAATTGCCCATTCACAGGGCATTGTAGAATTGCATGATAAGAAGAATGTCCCCCTCAGGGAGTTTGAGCGAAATCCGAAAAAATATGTTATGATTCCTGCCCACGCCCGCCCCCGGCATGTCTTTATCGAGGAGCAGATGAAGAAACTGCAGGAATATTCAAGCCAGTCGAACCTGAATGCTCTTGAATGGGGCGGGACAAAAAGGGGAATTATTACGAATGGGGTTGCCTATCAGTATGTGAAGGAGGTCTGCCCGAATGATTCAGTGCTAAAGATAGGCTTTATCTGGCCAATGCCTGATGCCCTTATCCGGCAATTTGCTGAAGCTGTTGAAGAGCTCTATGTCGTCGAGGAGCTCGATCCCTTTATTGAAAACCATGTACGGTCACTGGGATTCAATCCGGTTGGCAAGGAAGTAATTCCGATTGTCAGTGAGCTGAATCCCGAGATAGTGGATAAGGCCCTCAACCAGAGGCTCATCGAATCGGCGCCACCCTACTCGGGTTCGATCCCGCCGCGGCCACCGGCGCTCTGCAAAGGGTGTCCTCACGGCTATGTTTTTGAGGTTCTCGGTAAACTTGATCTCGTTGTCAATGGAGATATCGGGTGCTATACCCTTGCAGTGTTGCCGCCCTACAATGCAATGCATACTCAGGGTTGTATGGGAGCGAGTGTTGGAATGCATCATGGGTTTGAGCTCGCACGTGGTAGTGAGATGATGCGAAAAAGCGTTGCGGTGATCGGCGATTCTACCTTCATCCATTCGGGAATAACTCCCCTGATTGACATTGTGTACAACAGGGGCACGGGCACCGTTATAATTCTCGATAACCGGGTTACCGCAATGACAGGGCATCAGGACAATCCCGCTACCGGGAAGACACTGCGGAATGAGGACACCCACGAACTTGATCTCGCTCTGCTCGCAAAAGCGATTGGTGTTCGCCGGGTGGTAACTGTCGATCCCAAAAATGTAGATGAATTTGAAAAGGTTGTAAGGGAAGAGATCGCAGCTGAGGAACCGTCAGTGATTATCTCTAAGAGAAAGTGCATACTGATTAAGTGAGGCGTGATGATATGATGAATGTAATTTTTGCCGGCGTTGGTGGTCAGGGAGTAATTCTGGCGAGCAAGATACTCATGGAAGTTGCCATGGGAGCTGGCTACGATGTAAAGGAATCCGAGGTTCATGGGATGGCGCAGCGAGGAGGCAGCGTTGACTGTAATGTGAGATTTGGAGAGAAGATCTATTCTCCTCTTATTGAAAAAGGAACCACCGATTTTCTCGTCGTTTTTGAGCTTCTCGAGGCAATGCGAAAGCTGGAATTTCTGAAACCTGATGGGTGCCTGATAGTGAACAGGGTGAGAGTGGATCCGGCACCGGTGCAGGCCGGTCTTGCGACCTATCCCGATGATATCGAAGAGTGGATTACGGAGAATATTGGGAATCATCTTATCGTAGATACAGGCCCTGTTCTGAAGGAGCTCAAATCCCAGAAAGCACTGAATATTGTCATGCTGGGGATACTCTCCTCTTATCTGGAATTTGACGAGAAGCAGTGGAAAGATGCGATTCCCCGGACGGTAAAGAAAAAATTTGTTGAGATGAATCTTAATGCTTTTTCAATGGGGAGGGAATTGTCCCGGCAGTTACGTACGAAGTGATAGCCTGTTGAGCGCTATTCATCAGTGAGTAGAGATGTAACAATTTGCAAGCGACCGGTACCAATTTAATGCGATGTAGTAAGAATCCTGTGAAAGGTAATGCTCTATGAGAAGGATACCCGTTCTCTTCGTGATTGCTCTCCTCGGTTTCTCCTGTTCGAAATATACCATAAGAACCGAAGTCGAAAAGAGTGATGAGATATCAGAAATACAAAAAGCTGGGATTATTGTCAGGATATCGGAGAGGAGTAAAATCCCCCTGGATGAGCACACAAAGAGCTTATCACACTGGCTCGGAGGGCATAAGCAACTCAAAGATATACTGTTATATGCTGAGAGCAATGAGCTGATAAATTATTATTCTGATGAAAGCAGGCGTTTTTATCAGATATCATCAGAAGGAACATTTCTGAGATATAAATCACTGGGGGTTGTGAACAGCTATCTTCGGGCAAATAGTGCTGAGCTCAACCGCTTTATTGAAGAGAAAAAACTGAACGGATTGATCATCTATGAGATATACACCGTTCTCTCGAGTGAAATGCAGTTTATGGATTTTGATTCGGTGGTGGTAATTACCGACAAAAACCTCAACATTCTCTATATAGATAATCAGCGAGATGGCTTTGAATCGAACGAATATGATCTCGACAGGGTGAAAGAGCAACTTCTCAACAGGATCACCGAGCGATTTCTGGAAGTATTGTTCGATAATGATTTTATTGAGGAGCTCGATATATAAATAAAAAACCCCGCCTGATGCGGGGTCTCTTGGAGACGGCGGGATTCGAACCCGCGTCCTACAATACAAATCTACAGCATCTACATGTTTATCTCATTCTTTTAATTTAAGCTCATCAGCCGGGAATGAGAACCGTTTGATAAGCCGAGTTCCTTCAATTTCACCCGAGCGACTGGAACGGGGGCTCAGGCTATCCTCTGAATATTACGCCTCACATAATCCCAGAGGAGCGGATTTATGAGAGACGCTCACAGGTATTATGCTGCGAGAGCTAAGTTGTCGTTTGCAACTATTTTAGTTCGTCAGGTTTTACGAGATGACACGCTCGACATGCAGCTCTAGACCCATTATTGCAGTCGAAACCAGAATCGTCCCCGCAGTTTATACCCACTATAAAATAATAAAAAAAATAGCTTCCGTCAAGTATATTTGAAGGAAAGGCAGGCTGAAAATACCTCATTCTCATCTTTCAGGTGAGAGAGTTCGTATTTGATGTTGATTCGTGCAGATATCGATATACTTTCGAGAAGTGCCATCCCACCTCTTTTTTAAAAAATAAGATTGACTTTACTTACTTTTATATTTTTTTGAATCCATTATGCAGCATGTGAATTGATATCGATAAGGATCGCTGCTAATATGTGAGGAGCCATCATCAGAGAATAATAAAAAAGAATGTATTATGTAATTATGAGCGAATACTTCAAGCGGTCGCGTATACACAGCCTGTGGTTTAAGATGAGAACCCTCAGCTATTATCATCTCTTTTTTAAAAAGAGATTTGCTCATATTGGGAGCAGACCGGCAACATGGGGCATATGGAATATCGAGGTGTACGGTCCCAATATCAGTATAGGGAAGAATGCTGTTATCGTTGGAGCGCCGGGTTCACGGACACGACTTACCACCTTGCAGATGGGTGAATATGAAGGCTCCATAACGATAGGTGACAATGTTTTATTGATGAACGGCATTCGAATAAGCAGCGCATCGAGCATCGAGATCGGCGATGATTGTATGCTGGCAAATTACTGCTATCTTACCGATGCGGACTGGCATGATGTTCACGTGAGAATAATGCCAGTGGGGAAAACTGCTCCGATAGTGCTGGAAAAGGGTGTATGGGTTGGTGATTCTGCAATTATCTGCAAGGGTGTGCGGATAGGTGAAAATTCCGTAATTGCTGCCGGCTCAGTGGTCTCCAAAAGTGTTCCGCCCAATGTGGTGGTAGCAGGGAATCCGGCTAAAATCATAAAGAGAATCGATCCAAAAAAAGTTATTACCATGGGGGCCCTCTATGAATTGTACGGGGGGCCCGCGCTTTGAGAATCTGTCTGCTGTGCTATCGGGGAAATCCGTATTGCGGTGGGCAGGGTGTCTATCTCAAGTACGTATCCGAAGAGCTTGTTCGCCAGGGGCATGACGTTCACGCAATTGTCGGTCCCCCGTATCCCCCCGATATGGAAGGCGTTACGGTCGACTGTATCACCAATAACGAATATTTTATAAAAAAGGGGAGTTCCGTTATCAGCGATCGGAACCCCTTTAGCATATTTCACCCCTTCAACATCTATGAATACTGTAATAGCAGACTGGGGGCTTTCCCCGAGATCAGTTCGTTCAGTTATCGTGCATATCTGAAATTGAGAGAGCTGATGAGCAAAAAGAACTTTGATATCATTCATGATAATCAGTGTCTCGGTTATGGATTGCTTCTCATGAAGAGCCTCGGTGTTCCTGTCATTGCCACCATACATCATCCATTGACCATTGATCTGGAGAATGTTCTTGAGCGGGCAACTTCATTCGTTAATAAGATGCGAGCGACAATGTTTTACCCCATTCTCATGCAGAAGATTGTATCAAAACGGCTCGACCATATCATTACCGTCTCCGAGGACTCGAAGATGAGGATTCATAAATCATTCGGAGTTCCGCTTGAGCGGCAGACGGTGATATACAATGGTCTTGACCGGCGTATTTTTAAGCCGCTCGCTCGGGTGAAAAAGATAAAGGGGAAAATCATCTTTGTCGGAAATGTTGAAGATGGCAAGAAGGGATTCCCGTATCTCCTCAAAGCAATGCAGTGGTTGGACAATTCTGTGCACCTGACGATTGTCGATGGCGGATCACCTCATCGTCGAGCAACAGACAGAATGATTCGAAATCTCGGCCTTGAGAAAAGGGTTCTCTTTACCGGCAAGGTGGATACAGCGGAGCTCGTGAAACAGTATAATGAATCGGAGATTGCACTGGTACCCTCAACCTATGAGGGATTTGGCTTTCCTGCTGCGGAGGCGATGGCGTGCGGTATTCCTGTGATCGCAAGCAACGGAGGTGCGCTTCCCGAGGTGGTTGGTGATGCGGGAATCGTTGTTCCTGCACGCGATGAATATGCACTTGCCGAGGCCATTCGAGGGCTCCTCGACAAGCCGAAACTGCTACACGCGCTTGGTGCGGCGGGTCTGAAACGGATAGAGGAGCGCTTCAACTGGCAGGGTGCGGTAGAAAAGATGATTGCAGTCTACGAAAGATGTGTATACTATCCTGCCATTCGCTGATGTGCGTTTCATTTCAGTGAGCCTGTATCACTTTTGTTCCCCGCGGTACTCTGAGCCGGAATATGCTCTGCGGTGATACTTTTACATTGTCTTTCCAGCTGTTCATTCTTATAATTATCCGATGCCCGCTCGTCGTCGAAACGAATTTAATTGATTTATAGAGCAGTCTGTTATCTTTGCAGCACGGCTTTTCCAGATAAAATTCGGATTTCTCCTTTGACGTTTTGTTGATAAGGAGCACCTTGTTGGGGATATCTTTTTTAAATGAAATCGTCTCGAAGTATCTATCGTTTTCGAGGATGATGTAAACCTCATCATCCTTTTTCTCTTTCGCCCTGGCGATAAGCCCTTCACGAATCTGATAGTTTTCAATCACGGGAATTGCCCCGGTGATGAAGCGATAGAGGAGGGTAAATTCGAGATCGAGATCAAGGTAATTCTTAAGATTGATGGTATTGATGTTGTCTATAAGAAGTTTTTTTTCTGCGGGGAAATAGAATTTCAGTGTGGTACCATCCTGGACAATAATAGCAATCGGGCTTTTAAAAACAAAATCGATAAAAGTAATTTTCATCTTCGTCGGTGTTTTATTATAGACTGCATTCCCGATTGATTTGAACCGTTTCTTGTTGTTCAGCATCCCCTCGATGATGAAATGCGCTTTAAATGAATTCGGCGAATGCTCATTAATCTCCTGTAGTCTCTTGAGAAGTGTATATACCTTCTCCCGCTCAGACTTCTCGAGTGTCTGTTCCTCTTTGATTATCTCCTTCCCGCACATTGAGGTGAAGAGGGTGATTGTTATGATGATGAGATAGAGTCGATTTACTGTCGCCAATATGTTCACTCCTTATTTCCCCTTAAGATCTTTTTATGCTTCATCAGTTTCTTCTGTATTTCGGGATCCTTTTTGATCTGGAGCGATTTTTTCCAGTATTCTATTGCTTTATGTTGATTGCCTATCTCTTTATACGTTTCGGCGATGTGGTCATAGACAATCGGATCTGGTGAATTGTCTTTGTTGAACTGCTTCTCTGCTTCCAGAAGTTTTTTCAGTGCCAGTTTATACTTGCCCTGACGGTAGTATGCCCACCCCAGAGAATCAAGATATGCACCGTTCAGCGGATCGATGGTGAGCGCTTTTTTTATCAGGGCGATTGATTCACCGATGTTCATATTATTATCAGCGTAAAGATAGCCGAGATAGTTATATGCTCTTGCATTCTGGGAATTGAATTGAATTGCCTTTTTCAGAGAATTGATTGCATCAGGAAGTTTTTTGTGCTTTTCCTGAACGGTGGCGAGATAGAAGTAAAAGGTATCATTTTCTTCGATAGTGATGGCTTTTTTAATATACTTCTCCGCTTGTGGGTAATTTTCATTCTTTGAGTAAACGATTCCCTTTATGAAGTAAGTTTTGGGGTTTTCCGGTTCCTTATTAATCGCCTGATTGAGGTATGTGATCGCCTTCCCGTAATTTTTCCTGAGGCTGTAAAGGTATCCGAGATGGATAAGCAACTCATTTCGAGGTTTGAGCTCATAGGTTTTTTTGTACTGTACAATGGCTAACGCGAGGTTGTCGGTTTCTTCGTAAATCTTGCCGAGATAGAAGTACACCTCGGGAACCTTGTCTTTTATTGATAGGGTTCGGATCAGGTTTTCCCGTGCCTGATTATAGAGTTTGACCTTGTAGAGGAGAAGGCTGGCAGTCAGGAATTCGCTGAAGGCATTCTGCTTGTCGCCCTTTCTCAATGAAACTCGAGCAAGGGCGATATGCGGCGAGATGAATCGAGGCTGTTTCTTCACTATGGTTGTAAGATACCTTTCGGCGTTCTTATCTCTTTTAAGTAGTTCCAGATAAAGGGAGCGTGCAATAATACCATCGATAGTTTTCGAGCGCATTGCCTTGCTGAGATGGTTCACCGCAATTGAATTGTTCTCCAGGTAGAGAATTCTTCCGATGAATGAATGCATTTTATGGTCGTTGGGATATTTCGTCAGGTAACGTTCAATGTATAGTTTCGCTTCATCTGTCCGGTAGAGATGCATTAACAGAGATGCCAGTATATAATGGGTGGGATAGTTGTCTGGATTTATTTCAACAGTTTGTTTAAAATATTCAATTGAGCGGTTATAGTCATTCTTGTGGTAGGAGATATAGCCGAGATAGTAGTTTGCATATTCCTTATAGTAATTTGCAACGCTCTGTTGCTGTGAAATTTGCAGAATAGTATTGAAATATGTACATGCCTTGTCGAAATTTTTGACCTGCGAGTAATAGTAGGCACCGAGTTTGAAATGAACGGATACCAGATCGGGCCTTTCCTTCAGTAATTTTTCTAAAATGGCCGCTGATTTAGTATGGTTTTTCAGATTGCGATATATTTTATGAATCAGCAGGTAGGGTGGTATAAACGTGCGATCCCGCTCAATCGACATTTTAGCGAAATTAATTGATGTATTATAATCGTAGAGATAGTAATAACACTCCGATAGTTGATAATACACCCGGTGAAGCTCTCTCCCCGAGCTGACCGCATTGAGGAGGGTGCGAATTGCTTTTGGATACTCTTTAATTGATTTGTAGTGGAGCGCCCTGCTGTAGAGCTTCCAGTCCGGGGCTGTTTCACTCTCATATTCTTCGCTTTTGTCACTGATGAAACTTATTGAACTACAGGTGGTGAGCAAAAGGGCGCTACAGGCTATCAGAAACTTTTTCATGTACTCTTCCGAAGGAATATTTTCAATGCAATAATAAGAAAGCGATGGGTAATTGTCAAATCTAATTGTCGCTCAGTTTATGATACCGCTCGATTTCTCTACCATGGGATTACAAGAGCAATATTTTTCTTGAAAAGAAACAGAGTGGGTAGATATATTTGTTTCAGTATTTCCATTTTATGGAGGAATGAGATGTTTTTGGCAATTGATCCCATCTACTGGGTGATGATGGCTCCGGTATTGCTCTTATCTCTGTTTGCCTCGCTCAGGGTAAAGAGTGCGTATCGCAAGTACTCGAGAGTTGCTTCACGATCTGGCATGACCGGTGCTCAGGTTGCGGAGCTTATCCTCAGGAGAAGCGGTTTGGGTCACATACCGGTTGTTGAAACGAGTGGATTTCTGTCCGATCATTATGATCCGAGGAAGAAGGTTGTTCGGCTCTCTCCAGAAGTATATCGGAACAATTCTATCTCTTCGATAGGCGTCGCTGCACATGAAACCGGTCATGCTATTCAGCATGCAAAGGAGTATACACCTCTCGTTTTACGAAATATGATAGCACCCACTGCATCCATCGGATCGAATCTTTCATGGATCGTCATTTTTGCAGGATTCATTATCGGGTCACTGGGTCTGGTAAAGGTCGGGATACTGCTTTTCAGTCTCGTTGTTGTCTTTCAGATGATAACGCTCCCTGTTGAGTTCAACGCTTCTACACGAGCGAAGGAGATTCTCGTCTCGTATAATATATTAAGCTCAAATGAGATAACCGGCGTTAAAAAGGTACTCTCGGCTGCCGCCATGACATATGTTGCAGCAGCCGCATCTTCAATTGTGACCTTGCTGTATTTTCTTTTACGAGCGGGATTGCTCGGCGGGGGCGATGATTAACTCATAATCGGGGAATGATTTCTCCCTTCACGGCTGAACGGGTTTTCTGAGCAGATACATGAGCGGAGGACTGTTCATCTGCATGAGCACAGATAATAAATTGAATGGTCGGAATAGTGAGGAGATTTTTTATCCGAATACGGAATCTCGTGGGAGGATTATTTTCCCCGATTTCGGAATTTTTCTTTAGAGATTTGCCGAAGGCATTCAGATCCTTTAAGGTTCATGACGGGGAGCTTTCAACCTGCGCACTCGCATTTTTCCTCCTCATCTCCTTCATACCCCTTTCCCTTGTTATCATTTCGGGAATGAGCTACTTTTTTGAATCGAGCGATTTTGCCACCAGTCTCTATGTAATTCAGATTAAAAATCAGCTCCCCTCAATTAAGATTGACGATTTTCTGTCAACCCTTGACCGGATTGTCTATAAGAAGAGATACCTGGCATTTGTCTGGATTCCCTTTCTCTTCTGGTGGGGGAGTCTTGTTTTTGACATTGTCGAACGGGCGTTGGAAATTGCGTTCAGGATTGACAAAAGCAGGAGATACTGGAAAGCGAAGATACGTCATTTTATCATTATCATTGGAATTAGTTTGACGGTAATTTTTTTAACGCTCTTCTCGAATTTTTTCATTACGATAAAACACAGTAGCGTTGCAGAATACATCGGTACGTATTTAAAAGATATCGTTGGTTTGAGGAACAAGTTTCTCAGTCTGGTGGAATTCCCGCTGATTCTCTCATCCGTAGCGACTCTCATCATCAACACACTTCTCATCAGTATACTGTATCGGTTTGTCCCGCCCAAGAAGATAGATAATGTCTCGATGATCAAGGGTGCCCTCTTTGCCTCATTGAGTTATGAAATCGTCAAAATGATTTTTTCTTTCTATATTACGGAAATTAATGATTATACCTCGATCTTCGGTTCCCTTTCCGCTATTGCCATTCTGATGATCTGGATATGGTATACCTGTTTTCTTTTCGTCTTCGGTGCCGAGATGGCATGGGTTTTCTATGAGAAAAAGCGGGTGTCCTCCTCGAAGACTATTTCCGCTTAAAGGCATCAAGCCTGAAATCGTCAATGATTGCCTGCGCCTGATGCATGGTTGTCATGATTGCGCCGTATCCGGTTAGGTTGGTAAAGAGTTTAATGATCTCTTTTTTGTGTTCACCCTGAATAGAGAGTTTGTCAAAACGAAGAGGGGTTCCCCATTCATCGTTTTTGGTGTGGAGGAGCTCATCACAGAAATGTATTATCTCGTGTAGGATGAATGCTGATTCTTTCAGGTAATTATTCTTGTCCCTCTCGATATCCAGTTCACGAGCATCCCGTCGCGAGAGTATGAGCATGTGATCCTCAATCCTGCCGGGCGGCTTATCGCCTCTCGGTACGGAGAGTTCCGAGAGCGCAGTATCAAATTGATGGAGCTTCTTGCGCTTGTCCTGATCCGTTATGACAAGCCACAGGATGGGGAAAAAGGTTCTGGTGAAGAGCGAGAGGGCTCCGTAGAAATGTGATATCTCGAAACCGGCGGACGGATGAAAATAAAGAGGAGGATACTTTTTGATATGTGCGGTGTGTTCCTCCATTATTTTGTCAATTTTCTCAGAAAATGGTCTCTCCTTTTTCTTCTTGTCGTATTTTTTCCGAATCTCTTCGAAATTTTTTATCTCGGCAAGGATGAACCCTTCAAGGTTCATCCTGTTCCGGAGCGCCATCTGAAGCCGCTCCTCAAAGAGGTGGGGATTAAACCATTTTTTACTGTATTTTTCAGCATACGAAGCGTATTTGCTTCTCAGTTTCGCTATAAGCAGCTCAATCTCTTCATCTGATAGTGACATGGCATGCCTCACCCGGAGATGTTGCTTCATAAAGGGTATACCCTTAATAATAATTGTAAATTATTTTCTTGAAAAAAACAGATTTTTAGTATGCAGTGATACGCAGTGAATAAACTATCAGGAGCTTCCATGGGTATAACCTACAGAGATTCCGGAGTTGATATCGAGAAGGGCAATAGCTTTGTCCGCAGGATAGCCTCAATAGTATCATCAACCTTTAGCGAAAGGGTTATAACGGATATCGGCGGCTTCAGTGCGCTCTTTTCCGCTGCTTTTCCGGAAATGAAAGATCCCGTTCTCGTCTCTGCAACGGATGGTGTTGGAACAAAACTAAAGATTGCTCAGATGATGGGGAAGCACGATACAATTGGCATCGATGCTGTCGCCATGTGTGTCAATGACATCATTACTTCCGGTGCCATGCCGCTCTTTTTCCTCGATTATATTGCCTGCGGGCGCTTGAACGAGAATGTTCTCGTCGATGTTGTTACTGGCATTGCTGAGGGGTGCAGAAGATCGGGGTGCAGTCTCATTGGAGGAGAAACAGCAGAGCATCCCAATGTGATGGCTCCCGACGATTATGATATAGCGGGTTTTTCCGTTGGGGTTGTCGAGAGGGAGCGTATCATCAATGGAAGTGCTATCACCCGGGGCGATCTGCTTATCGGGCTTCCTTCATCGGGAATACATTCGAACGGTTTTTCATTGGTGAGAAAGCTCCTATTCGATCTGAAGAAGTATCGTGTTGAGCAAACCATTAATGAACTCGGAACCACACTGGGAGAAGCTCTTCTCGTTCCGACGAGAATATATACACGTGCACTGCTCCATGCGCTTAAAGAAGGGGTCCTGATAAAGGGGGTAGTCCATATTACCGGTGGCGGGTTCTACGAGAATATACCGCGAATCCTCCCCGAGGGAACAGCCGTGCGAATTAATCGAAAGAGCTTTGAAGTACCACCGATATTTCATTTTATACAGGCTGAAGGGAAAATAGATGAGCGGGAGATGTTCACAACGTTCAATATGGGAATCGGGTTGATACTGGTTGTTCAGCGGGATGAAGCGACTGTTCTTGAACAGCTCAAGGGATTCGGTGAAGCACCCCGGATAATCGGTGAAGTCGTTGACTGTGTTGAGGAGAAGGTGGAATTGAAATAACATTTTTCGCTCTCGATAGTAAAGAGCGAATTCTCTCTATCTGAGCTTTTGTATGGCCTTTTCAAGTTTTTCCAAGGTATCTCCCTTTTCGCCAATAGCCTGAAAGGTGATGTTGCCTGATATATCGATAAGAAAGAGTGCGGGAACCATCAGAGTTGGTATGTACTGTTTCGCGGTGAGTTGGTATATGTCCATGAGGCACTCATTGGTGATGTTGAACTCCTCAAGTATCGGGAGGGCTTTTTCCTTACCCTCCTTGTCGATATTGATTAGAATGAGGTGCACGTTCTTTTCTGCTCTGTATCTGTTCTCTATTTCGGCGAGCTGAGAAATCTCCCGAATGCAGGGCTTGCAATAACTCGCCCAGAAGGAGAGTATGATATTCCCCCTCTTTTTCAGGCTTGTTGATGTTACGAGCTTTCCCTGTGCGTTAAAGAGAGCAAAACCGGGCGCTTTCCGGTTTTTGGGAGAGACAGAGCTGCTGATGAGAACAGTAATTATGAGAGATAGTATGAGTATTCCTCTTTTCATGATTACTCCGATATGATACTTTATGGATGTCTGTACAGAGCCTGTGAAAATATCATATTGTCACGTGCCGGTGAAATGCAACCACAATTTAATAAAAGAAATTTCAGGTGAGGTAAAAAAATGAAAAGGAGAGATGTTCCCAGGCTTCTCAAAAATGCTGCGGCGGAGATGAGAATAAATTCCTCTGAAAAGGGTGTTGTGCTCCTTCATGGATTTACGGGGACGCCATCTGAAATGAAGTTTCTGGGACAGCGCATTTTTGAAAGGGGATTCTCAATATCCATACCGAGATATCCCGGTCACGGGACTAAACTCGAAGAGATGGTGCGCAGCAGTGCGCGGGACTGGTATGTCTCGGCACGGGAGGCGTATATCGAGCTGAAAGATTACTGCAGCGAGGTTTTCATCGTCGGTTTGTCCATGGGGGGGATCCTGGGCATCAAGCTCGCGAGGGAATTCCCGGTGAAGAAACTTGCCCTTCTGTCAGTTCCTGCCTTCATAAAGGAGAAGAGCATTTATCTGACACCGATCATTGGTATTTTCAAAAAAATACTGTGGAGAACTGATCCGACCAAAGGGGTGCGTTGTGAAGAGGCACGAAGCCATCATGTATGCTATAATACCGGCATCCCCATCAGACAGTCGTGGCAACTGCTCAGGATGTTAAAAGGGGCGATGTGGCATCTCGGTGAGGTTCGCTCCGATGTGCTTCTCATTCAGTCACGGAATGATTCGGTTATTCCACAACATTCGATTGATTATCTCTTCAAACGTCTCGGCTCAGAGAAAAAAGAAAAGGTTCTCCTAGAAAGGAGTGATCACACGATAACCATCGATTTTGAGAAGGAACAGGTTGCCGATACCATTATCACCTTTTTAGGCGGTTGAGCTTTTGTGAGAAGAGGTTAGAGATCAAAAGAGATATACGCTGCACCGATAGCACCGTTCACCTGAGCATTCTCCGATACCGCGATTGATGCGTTGAGCTTCTTTTCGAGGGCTTTCACAACGCCGATGTTCTTTGCAACACCGCCGGTCATCATTACCGGTTCTATGACACCGATGCGATTACTCATCGCTGCAACTCGTGATGCAATGGATTCATGGATACCGGCAATTATATTCGTCCTCTGCTCCCCTTTCGAGATGAGAGATATCACTTCGGATTCGGCAAAAACGGTGCAGATGCTGCTGATCTTGGATGGATTCTCGGCTTCGAGGGATATAGCACCGAAATCGTTGAGATTGACCTCCAGAGCGCGAGCCATCACCTCGAGAAATCTTCCGGTTCCTGCAGCGCATTTATCGTTCATGGCGAAATCCTTCACCTTGCCGTTCACGTCGATGACAATCGCTTTGCTGTCCTGGCCTCCGATGTCAATGATGGTCCTGATGCCGGGATTGAGATAATGCGCACCTGCAGCATGACAGGTGATCTCGGTTATTGCCTTATCGGCAATTTTCAAGCTGTTGCGACCATATCCGGTTGAAACGATTTTATTCACCGCCGATGGTTCTATCTGTAGTTCCGTCAGGAGCTCTTCGAAAACACGATTTCCAGCCTTTTCAGCATTGTATCCGGTAAATATCAATTTGGAGCCGAGCAGGATTCTATCCTTCATGGCTGCCGATTTAGTTGTTATGGAGCCGATATCGACACCGACAGTGATCATTGCTTCTCCTTTCAGTCAGGAGCATTTATAAGGGTATAGAGCAATTGCTCCGGGGAGGTTTTAAAAAAGCAAGAACAAAAAGCACGTTTAATCGCGAGAGTGTACATTTGCGAAGACGGTGATACTTGTTCATTTCTCTCAGCTTTACTCAGTTTTATCTGCACTGAGATGTTTATTGAAGAAAGACATTATGAGCGGGGTCATGGATCTCCAGAATGCCCAGTCGTGAAAGCGGTATCTTTTGAGATAGTATTCAACAATAAAATCTCCTTCCTTTTTTCGCAGCTGTATAAGTCGTATCGCAAGTATTCGTGATTGTTCAAAGGGAACAACTCTATCCTTTTCGCCGTGTGCGATGAATACCGGTGTCCGTACAAGGTTTTCACCTCTTGTAATGATATTATCATCATTTCTCCATCGCTCTTTGAATTTCTTGAATGTTCCGTAAACAGAGGTGAGCAATCTGTCTTTCGGCATGGAGAGCGGATCATAATCGCCCGAGAGACCGGCAGCGGCACCAAAGAGGTCGGGATACAGGGCAGAGAGGAGAACTGCTCCTCTCCCGCCTGTCGAGTTGCCAAAGATGCCTGTCATAAATCGATTTGTGGCAATGCCGAAATAGTCTCTGAGAAAAGGTATCAGTATCTCGGCTATCCACTTCCCGCCGGGGATGCCATTCCACTTATTCTTCGTCTCGGGATAGTATTTCGTCTCATAGATTGTTGTGCCCATATCGGGGCAGACAATCACGAAATGGTATGTGTCAGCATAGCTCTCAATCGACGTATGCTGCTCCCATTGCTGCAGGTTCCCCTTATAGCCGTGCAGGGCGATGAGCGTTCTCGCACCTTTCTGTTTTGAATAATTTTTCGGGAAATAGATCTGTATGGTATTATGCTTTTTTATCCCATCAACCTCATAGGGAACTCTGATGTTCCTCATCCAGCTGCCGCTGTTTATAACACCGGTGTATTTTAACTCACGGGATTGACAGTCAGTGAGAGATGTCACTGCTATGAGTATTGATGCAATTACCAGCTTTCTCATAGAGTTCCTCCATAATCCGGCAGTGCCGGAGGACATAAAAGGTTATTATCTATTTTGCGAATCCTGTTACTGTTGTCGGATCTGTTTCCTGAGTAAAACGAGTTTGATTGTCAGAGTATTGAACCGGTACTGGATTTTGGATTTTTCAGATTTTTCCGTCAACATGATTTTGTTTCACTGATGAGAATTAATCAATTTCTCAAATGACATTCGGGTTGCTGTGATACAATCGGTGCCGCTGTATCATGCAGCACTCTCTTAAGAGAGAAGCGGAGTCAAGGTCTTGTAGAAACGCTCAAGATTTTCGAGGACTTCATCATATATCCGCCTCACCGAAATTCTATTGCCGAGTGGATTCTCACGCATTGCCGCGATAATTTTCTGAGCTGCGTCTCTGTTCAGAGAATTGTACTCTCCGAGATTCTCAACAGTAATTCGTTCTTTGGCCAGTTCTGTTAGTCTGGAGTGGTATGGTGTGGGATTAATGCAGGCGACACGGCAGCCGCAGAGGTGTGCCTCGTATACTAAAATTCCGTAATGTGAGATGAGCGCTTTTGATGAGATCAGTATTTCGGCACAGACATCACGGGGTATTTCATATCGCCGTCCATGCCGGTGAAGGAAGGACTGGTCCCCGCTGAGAATGGCAAAGACCGAATCATTCGGCAGGAGTGAGATGAGTGATTCAGTATATTCGTCAGATGGACGGAATCCGGGATACAGCGCGTAGTCAATATCCTTGGTGATGATTCTATCGTATGATTCGCTGGTATTTTCTCTCGTCGGGGCTGCATCTATCAGGGTGCCGAGTGATCTGAGAAACTCGTATCCGTAGATAAAGGGAGCATGGTCTTTCTGAAAGGTTCTCGATTCGGGATTGGGCATGATATCGATTGCATGATCAGCACATCCTCTCCCTTCCCCGATATCGTCAATAACCAGAACCGTGCATATCTCTTGCAGTTTTTTTATCTCCTCCCTTGTTGAATCACGCATGTCTCTGATTATCAGGACTGGCGAGTTCTCAATTTCCCTTTTCGAATGAGGTTTCAATTCCTCGGGAAACCCTGCCGGGAGCCGGGATGTCACCAGGTATGCATCGATATGTTTGACCGTGATAAGAAACCACAAAAGAGCGGTCATTCTCTGTATGTGGCCTGAACCGATGGCTTCCCCCCAGTCGGTAATAATTGCTATCGATTTACGGGACATGGCCTTTCTCGGAATGATGCATTGGTCGCTGCGATATGCCGGAATTTATCTTCACGAGTGCCGGGTGCTTTATGAGGAATGAGATAATATCGTGGATGGAGAAGGGTTTGCCGTGATAGAGATGGGAATAGAGAATTTGTGCCAGCTCATAATCCTCGGGGGTGTCAACGGTTAATCTAATTTTGGTAAAAGGATTTGAAAGGTTGACGGGATGCCGTTCAATCGAAAAGAGATGAGGATGCTCCTTTATGTAGGGAGTGACGTGCTCAAAATGATATGGTTCAGAACTCTGTTCATAGGCTCTTTCAAGTGCCTCATTCCTGATAACTTCAACGGCGGTGCCGAGGGGGAGATTCAGTGCTGAGCAGAGATCGTGATTGCCTGTACGGGCTTTCTCGATAATTATCTCAGCATAAGCAATGTCCACAAAGGGGTTGTCCCCGGTAATGCGGACAATGAAATCGCCTCCGAATTTTCGTGAGGCGAAATAGTAGCGTTCGAGAACATTATGTTCTGAGCCGATGAAGGTTTTGCAGTTCATCGATTCGGCAAGTTTCACCAGCGGTGCATTCTCCTCTCCGGAAGCAGTCGCCAGGACAACGGTGTCGATATTCCTCATGCACAGCGCTCGCTCAATGACGTGAGAGATGAGCGGCTTTCCCGCGAGCTCACGCATGGATTTACCCGGCAGTCGTACCGATTGCATTCGTGCCTGAATAATTGCTGTTGCTGTTGGGTGGCTTTTCACTCTTTCTTCTCTGGAAGCTCCCATTTCCATGAGACCGAATACATCTGCTAGAGGTTGAAGGTATACCACTCATCGCAGGACTGGCAGTCGGGACTTGTTGCGAAGTTGGATTGATAATCATTCAGAAAGTATCTCTTTGAACGAGACCATATGTCCATGAGGCTCTCATTTTCGATGGAGCCCTTTGAATACGTCCCGTCAATGTCCTGTTTGCAGAAACCCACCCTTCCGTCAGAGAGGATATAGAGATCTCTCTGGAGATGCCAGCAGGGAGTTCTCTCCAGCGGTGAGAGATCGGAGTACCGCCGGTCAGCTATCTTTCCGAGATAGGTATTCTGTTTCTGCAGTATTATGGGAATGCCATAGGTGTCCCAGAAGTCGTAATATTTATCGAGGAATTTCTCAGTCTCGTTTATTTTCATTATCTGAAGGTGAAGTTGGGGGCCATCACTCAACACCTCCCGGAGGGCGAGTATGTTATTGAACACCTTCGTGAAACCCTCATATCGGTGGATGGAGCGATAGGTTTCCTCGTCGAAACCGTTTATGTTGAAGATGAGCTTCACGCGGTTGTCGTGAGTTGCGTTCAGATAGGATTTCAGATTGTCATCGGCATACAGACCGTTTGTTTCGATGACGATAGTCTCTATGCACTCCTCTTTCTGGCTTAATTCCATGATGGCGTAAAAGTTTTTGTGCATGAGCGGTTCGCCCGATCCGCCAAAGCAGACGGAGTAGGGAAGCTCAAACTGTTTCATTTCAGTGAGAACTTTCCGGTAAAGGTCGACTTCCATATCGCCGTGAATTGATGACAGCGTTTTCCGATAGCAGAAGATGCAGTCCAGATCGCACCGACCGGTTAGCTCGATCTCCAGATACGAGGGCCCGACATAAAGGAGTTCCGGAGATGAAGCGATAACAGCGCTTATTTCAGAATAAGCAGGAACTCTTCCGAGATGTGCGTAAATTGTTTCCATGATTCGCCTGTCCCGGGGAGTGCTGTTGCGGAAGCTCAATCGCTTGTCGCGAATATCCGGTTCGTGATAGAACAGCTCAACATCAAATTGATTGATGTTTGATCTGATTATATCGGTGAGTGAGAGCGTTTTCTCTTCTGTTTCGGGAAGACTGGCGATAAGTTCTTTTGAATATATCTCGCAGGAGAAGCCAGCGGGGAGATTTTCAGAGTAGGTATATTCAGCGAGATACTTCACGTGAACATCTATCATCGCCGCAATAATAGTGGGATCGAGAAACGGTGCATCAATGTATATTTTAACGATATGATCGGAACCGCATTTCTGGAAAATACTCTTCCAGAATGAGCTATCATCTGCATTATTTATTCTGAAGATGTCTTTCCCCTCAAGATTTCCCCTGTAAGACGCCGGAAGACCATAGTAACAATCGCCAATCGCCTCAATCTGGCTTAATCGTTTTGCGAGGAGTTCGGGGATATACCTGTCGTTGAAGGAGAGGTCGCGATCGGATATATCGACATCGGCGAAGAGGAGCACATCAATTTTCAAGAAAACCTCCTATCCCCTGACATAGTTTTCCATATATATTTTTATATCGGAATTCTGTTTTTTCTTTGAGACCCATTTTTTAAACTGCTCGGCTGTTTTCATCTGATAGAGAAGATGCATAATCCTGCCGCTTATATCCTCGAAGGTTGTAACTCTCTTTCCGAGAAATTTCACGATATGATACCCGACGCGGGACTTGATGACCGGTGATATCTGACCTCTTCTTTGCAACCTGAAAACCTGAGCAGCGAAGTAGGGATCGAGCTCGCCAAGAATCACCCAGCCGAGATCTCCACCCTTTGCAGCCGAACTGGGATCCTGAGAGTATTTTCTTGCAAGGGATTCGAAGGATTCACCGGCCATTACCCGTCGGCGGAGATCTTTTATCATGTTATTAACTCTTTTTTCTTCGGCAAATGATCTGTTTCGCGGTCTTATGAGTATATGCTTGATATTGACCTGATAACCGACTTTGCTTTTATTCTTGTTGTACCATGCACGTGCCTCCTTTTCGGTTGGAGGGGAAACACCGATTGCTATTGAAATGACCTGCTCGCGATAGAGTGAGATTTTCAGCTCCTCCTTGTATTCCTTGAATGAGATCTTCTCCTTTCTTTCGATTCTCTTTTTGAAATCGTCGAGGTCACTGATATTGAGTCGCTCCATGATTGTTTCAATTTGATTATCAACCTTTGCATCACTGACGATTATCGATTCTTGCTCCGCTTTCTGGAGGACCAGCGCATCTTCGATGAGTTTGTCGATAAGTCTGCTCATCTCATAATCGTATTTGCTCCTGGGAATCCTCTTTATTTTTTTCAGGTGATTGAATTTCAGTATCGCCTCGCTTTCAATAATAGGCGTATCATTGACAACCGCGATCACCCTGTCGTAGAGCTCCCATGCATGTATTGATGAATAGAGCATGAGAAATATGAGAGTAAATGTCGTTATCCTTCTCATGGAGAATCCTTTGATCGTTTCCGTTATATTTTACTGTCTATAATGAGCTTTTGTATGTTCGTGCTATTGTTGCCGAAAAACACTTCTTTAAGCCGCTGCAATGTTTCAGATATATCTGAAGCATATAATTCAATATTTCTGCTGCCGTCACTATTTTCAAGATTTTTTTCTTTCAGTATCGCTTCGACCTCATAGGCAATTTCTACACCGGTGTCGATTAAATCCAGGTCGGGATAGACACTGTTAATCGTCTTTTTGAGGAGGGGGAAATGGGTACAACCGAGTATGAGCGTGCGGACATCTGCATCGTAGAGGTGCTGAAGGTATTTTTTAGCAACCATTTGTGTGATCTGATCATCAACCCACCCCTCCTCGGTGAGAGAGACGAAAATCGTTGCTTGCTGCTGAATAACTTTGATGGCGGAATTGATCTTTTTAATCGCTTTGACGTAGGACTCGCTGTTAATAGTAGCTCTCGTGCCGATAACCCCGATGATATCTCCTCTACGGCGAGAACAGGCGGCTCGTGCACCGGCTTCGATGACGCCGATGACAGGTATGCTGTTTTCACGCTTGAGCGTTTCGAGGGCAACAGCAGAAGCAGTATTGCAGGCGATGACTATCATCTTGGTGTTTCTGCTTGTAAGATAATCTGTAATTTCCCGTGAGTATCGTATTACCGTTTCATGTGATCGTGTACCGTACGGGAATCGTGCAGTGTCGCCGAAGTATATAATATGTTCATGCGGCAGAATCTCTTCGATTGCCTTACAGACAGTCAGGCCGCCAACACCCGAGTCGAATATGCCGATTGGCCTCTTATCCATTGCGTCTCTCTCCTGAAGATGTTCGGCGGTGTGATCGGGTTCCCGCGATAATCTCGATAGTTTCGGAGTATCTCGGGCCTTCAAACAGGTGCCTGATGCGCATTGCCGGGTCTATCATTTCATTTTATTTTTAAATAACATATACTCAATGCCATCGACCAGTGCATGCCATGAGGCCTCAATGATATTTTCAGAGACGCCGACGGTGCCCCAGTGTTCGGTATGCCGTTTCTGATCGATAAGGACTCGTACTACCGCACCGGTACCCGCTTTCTCATTGAGCACCCGTACTTTATAGTCGGTCAGGTAGAGGTCTTTGAGTTCCGGGTAAAATTTTTCGAGTGATTTCCGAAGCGCATTATCGAGCGCAGCTACCGGACCGTTCCCATTCGCGGCAGTATGCTCAATCGTGCCGTCAACTTCTACTTTTATCGTTGCTTCGCAAATAATTTCGCCAGCTTCATTCTTTTCTGTTATAACCCTGAATCCCTTGAGATCGAAAAAAGGTATGTACTCTCCCGTCGCTCCTCTGATGAGAAGTTCGAAGGAGCCCTCGGCTGCTTCGAACTGATATCCCTTGTCTTCCAGACATTTGATCTTCTTGAGAATTTTTTCGGGCAGTGAACCGTCTCTGGTGATGTCAATACCGAGTTCTTTTGCCTTGTAGGTTACAGCGCTCTTTCCTGAAAGCTCGGAGATCAGAACCTTCCGCCGGTTGCCGACGAGTTCAGGATCAATATGCTCGTATGTTCTGGTATCCTTGCTCAGTGCTGAGACATGGATGCCGCCCTTATGTGCGAAGGAATTGGCACCGACATAGGGCGCCCGATCATTATGCGCCAGGTTTGCTGTTTCGCTGACGAACCTGCTTGCTTCGGTAAGATGAATGAGTGAGTCTGCGGCATTACACTGATATCCCATTTTCAGCACGAGATTGGGTATAAGTGTTGTCAGATCGCAGTTGCCGCATCTTTCCCCATAGCCGTTGATGGTTCCCTGAACAGATTGAGCACCTGCCTGGACAGCGATAACAGTATTTGCTACGGCGACGCCGGCATCATTGTGAAAGTGAACGCCGAGAGGAATGTCGAGCACATGAACGGTTTTCCGTATTATCTCATCGACCTCGCCGGGCATGGCTCCTCCATTGGTATCGCAGGCGACAACCATGTCGGCTCCCGAACGCGCTGCTTCTCCAATTGTTTCAAGCGTATACTGTGGGTTTGCTTTAAATCCATCAAAGAAGTGTTCTGCGTCGAGGAGAACAGTGAGCCCTCTGTCCTTCAGGGAGGAAATGGTATTCTGAATGATTTCGAGATTCTTTTTGAGATCGATATTCAGCGCCCTGGTAACCTGGAAATCCCATGTTTTCGCGACAATGGTAACAGTTTCCACTCCCGAATCGATAAGTGCCTGCAGCATGACATCCTCAGCGGCGGGTTTGTCCGCTCGTATCGTTGAACCGAAGGCGACAATTTTAGAGTGATTGAGCTGGACCTTTTTTATTTCTTTGAAGAAAAGATCGTCTTTCGGATTCGAACCGGGCCATCCCCCCTCAATGTAGTCGATTTTGAGTTTGTCAAGCTCTTGAGCGATGCGTATTTTGTCGTTGAGCGAGAAGGATATACCGACCGTCTGTGAGCCATCTCGAAGGGTGGTGTCGTAGACGGTTACTGTTTTATTCTGTTTTTTCATATGCAATGAACAAATCGCTTCAGTACCGAGAAGAGAAAGCTTTCTCAGTGTAAATTATTTCTCCCGATAATGGGGCGATTCGTATATATAGTATCATTAGAGTAAATATACACGTACTCTGGCACGGGAGCAATTTTTCTCATTTAATGCGAGAAGAGGGTGAATATTCAAAGAGAAATTCAATATTTCAAGCAATTTTTTAAAAGGGGAGAGACAAAAACTTCATGTATTTGTTTCGGATTCTTTTTTAAAATAGCTTGAATTATACATTTTTTTTTAGCATGATCTTCTCTGGCATCGAACCGCATCCCGTGAGAATTCACGGGATGCGGTTCATGTATGCATGAGACCTTGCCTGATTGACGTGATGGTTTATGAAGTCCGTCCAGCGTACACAAGGAATTTTACGATATGTAAGAGCTGCTATTGCACTGAGTGCGATCTGCTATCTATCGGTGTCGCTTTCCCGCGAGTATAGTCGTGAAACCTTTCGCGGGAGTCTTCTGGATTATGTTGAGAAGCATTCCAGAAAAGAGGAATCACGGGTTATCGCCCCCCGTGAGCCGAAATTCTTTGAAGACGTAGCCCCCGAGGAGCGCTTTCACTATGTCGATGGTGACTGGGAGCGGTACATCATTGCACAGCGGTATAAGTTGATCATTGAAGATATAAATCGAGGAACTTTTTTCATTCAGGAAGAGGAAGACGTTGATATTAACTCATACGGCTCAATGAATCTCAATCTCAAATATGGAAAATCGAAGTTTACGAAAAACAAATACAAGCTCTATGACCAGGATAAACCGGTTTCCCGCATAATACCGTCCGGCTTTTACCCCGAACAGGAGCTTCAGCTTCACATTGAAGGCCATGTCGGGAAGCGGCTTACCATGTACATCGATCACGATAGCAGAAAGAGTGATAATCGGTATCTCATGAAGTATCGGGCTGTTCGAGATGATGAGGTGATACGAGAGATCAATGCCGGTGAGATAGACATAAAGATGCATCATTCGAAATACGCTGTATATGACGATACGTCATCGAAGGGGCTCGGTCTCGACATCACCATGAGAAAAGACAGGTTCAGATTCAAAGCCTTTGGCAGCGTTAACAAGGGAGAGGCGGTTGTCGAGTACTTCCGCGGTAATTCCTCTGCGAACAGTATTGAGCTTGCCGAGTATCAGTATATCAGGAATACCTATTTCCAGCTTGAGCCCTATAAGCGATATGACGGACGAAGCACACCGCCTGCTGCCGCTGATGATCCCTATAATAGCCTGATAACATTTACTTCACAGCCGGCCTCGCCCACCC
>Ga0180433_10001149_pt1 | contig 44849 bp, 37 predicted proteins | sample SS_ome_8_FD_132980 | JGI IMG/M metagenome (GOLD analysis project Ga0180433, IMG submission 132980) | Hypersaline lake sediment archaeal communities from the Salton Sea, California, USA - SS_1_D_1 metaG | ecosystem: Environmental > Aquatic > Non-marine Saline and Alkaline > Hypersaline >...
ACCCTTTTATTTTTTTGGTATATGATGCGCCAGTCTCGAGGTGGCGGATCAGGTGGATCAGGTGGTTCGAGTAATATTTTTTCTATGGGAAAAAGTAGAGCTAAGTTGTTTATGCCGTCAACCATTAAAGAAAATTTTGATTCTGTTGCAGGTGCTGCAGAGGCCAAAGAAGAGTTGAAAGATGTAATAGATTTTCTCAAAAATCCAGAAAAATTTAGACGTTTGGGTGCTAAAATTACCAGGGGTATTTTGCTTGTTGGTGAACCCGGCAATGGTAAAACATTACTAGCAAAAGCTGTTGCAGGTGAAGCAAACTGTCCATTTTTCAGCATAAGTGGTTCAGATTTTATTGAAGTTTTTGTTGGTGTAGGTGCTTCTCGTGTTCGAGATCTTTTTGTCCAAGCAAGAAAACATTCTCCAAGTATTATTTTCATTGATGAGATTGATGCGGTTGGTCGTCATCGTGGAAGTGGTTTAGGTGGTGGTCATGATGAACGTGAGCAAACGTTGAACCAGCTTTTGACAGAGATGGATGGATTCCAGACAACTGGTGAGTCTGTCATTGTTATAGCTGCAACAAATAGGCCTGATGTGCTTGATAAAGCTCTGCTCAGACCAGGACGTTTTGACAGAAGAGTTCATGTACCTTTTCCTGATCTGGTAAGTCGCGAGCATATTTTGAAAGTTCATGCTAAGGGCGTAAAAATTGACATGGAAGTTGATCTAGGAAAAATTGCTCGGGGTACACCAGGATTTTCTGGGGCAGATCTTGCAAACTTAATTAACGAAGCTGCGATTAATGCTTCTAAAAATAATCAGAAAGCAGTCACTATAAAAGATTTTGAAGAAGCTAGAGATAAGATTTTATTGGGAAAAGAAATAAAGACGATGGTTCAAACTCCAAAAGAGTTAAAAGTTACCTCGTATCACGAGTCTGGGCATGCGCTTGTGAGGCTAATGATTCCTGAAGACACTGATCCATTGCACAAGGTTTCTATTATTCCTCGAGGAAGAGCTTTGGGTGTAACACACTCATTGCCTGAACGGGATAAATACACAAGTACAAAAAGTGAAATGTTGGCTTCCATTATGATTGCTCTCGGTGGTCGTGTTGCTGAGGAAATAGTTTTTGGTAAGTTGACAACAGGGGCTTCTTCTGATTTTAAAATGGCAACCGATATGGCAAGAAATATGGTGTGCTACTATGGCATGTCAGATCTTGGAATCGCGGTTTATCGACAGGGGAGTACAGATTTTGATTACTCCCAAAAGACCGCTGAAAAAATAGATGAAGAAGTTAACAAAATATTGAATGATTGTTATAAAAAAACAAAAGAGATACTTGAAAAAAACAGATACAAACTGGATATGCTTGCTGAAACATTGTTAGAAAAAGAAACAATGTTTGCAAGTGAAGTTTATGAACTTCTTGGTATAGAGCCAAGAATAGAGCATAAGTTTGAATAAATTGTTGTGCGAAAGTTTTGTCTGTAATAACGCGTATAGGTGGTATGATTATGCGTAATCTGGATAACATGAGAAAAGATATTGAGTCTGTCATTGTCAAGGCGGGAGATATATTGCTTTCTTATTTTGGCAACGATTTATCTTGCAAAGATAAAATTGGAAAAGGTTTTGTAACGGAAGCAGATTTAAAATCAGAAAAGTTCTTAATTGAAAATCTGTTAAAAATTTTACCGGAAGCATCATTTTGGGCAGAAGAATCAGGAATCAATGATAATGGCAGCCAGTATTGCTGGGTCATAGATCCGCTTGATGGAACAACCAATTTTGCTCACAAGATACCGTATTTTTGTATTTCTGTTGCTCTGACCTATAACGGTGAGCCAGTTTTGGGATTTATCTATAATCCTTTGATGAAAGAAATGTTTTCTGCCAGCAAGGGCAAAGGAGCCTTTTTGAACGATAAGCTGATTGCAATTTCTGGAATATCGAAACTTGAAAAGACCTTTTTGGCAGTTTGTATTCCGTATGAGAAAAGTTCAGAATATTACAAAAGATTTGTGGACAGTATCATTGAAATCATGAAAGGTTCTTTTGCATTCAGGCATTGTGGTGCCGCGGCGCTAGATTTGGCCCATGTTGCAGCAGGGCGATTTGATGCGATATTCTTTGAGGATATGTTCTGGTGGGATTTTGCAGCAGGTACCTTGCTGATCCAAGAGGCTGGTGGCGTAGCAACAGATTTTTTAAATAACTCGATATTGCCCAATTCAAGGACTTTTATAGGAGCAAATGAGATTATTCACACAAAGTTGCTTGATATTTTTAAAAAGTTTAATGTGGGCAAATAGCTCATTTTGAGGGGTTTAAGCTGTTTTTTGCTTTATTTTGATGATAATTTTGTCTTTCAGATTTGCAAAAAATCCTTTTTTAAAGTAAAATAATTCATATAAAGCTTATTTAATTTTTTTCGTATAGTAACAGAGGTTAAAAACTAATGGCTAGAATTTGTGCAGTTTGTGATAAGAAGCCGGTTTCGGCAAATAATGTTAGTCACGCTAATAATAGAACGGGACGTTGGTTGTACCCAAATGTCCATAAAATGCGCTTTGTGATGGCAAATGATCCAAAAGGGAAGGTCAAACATGCCAGTGTCTGTACAAAGTGTTTAAAAGCTGGAAAAGTAAAGAAAGTATTGTAACATTGTTGAGGTTTATTGATTATGGCAAATATTAAGTCAGCAAAAAAGAGAGCGAAGCAAACTGAGAAAAAAAGGGTAAAAAACTTAAACAGGAAGACTGCAATTAAAACTGCGGTCAAAAAAGTTTTAGAGGCTCTTGAAAAAAAAGAGTCAAAAGAAACAACAATGCAACTTCTTAAAGAGGCTGAAGCTCAATTTTCAAGAGCAAAATGCAAAAGAGTTGTTCACAAAAGATGTGCGTCTCGTAAAATTGGAAGATTAGCAAAAAAAGTTGCTGCAGCTTATAAATAAAAAAATAAGTTAGTTAGCTTTTTTGGATTTAGACATAGAAAAAGAATACTCACAGGTTGGTTAATAACTTGTGAGTATTTTTCTTTTACTTTTATATTTTTGTACCCACTTTCTTTTTGGGTTTTGTCCACGTATCTTCAGAAGATTTAATCCATATATCTTTCGTAAGAGATCTTGTTTGAGGATTAAATTTTATGTTAACTCCCTTAAAATTATAATCTTTAAGGTTTTCAAAGTAGCTAATCAATTTTTCCTTTGTGACAGGTGGTTGTACTTTGTTTACCGCATTTGCAAATAACGCCCCAGCAATGTAGCCGGATAAAGAATGTATCGTTGGTATAAGACCTCTCTGTTTCATGGTCTCAAGATGTTCTTTTGCTATTTCAATGTTGGATTTGAGGGGATCAGGGACCATAGAGACCATAACATATTTTATTCCTCTGCTTTCTAAAAACTTTTTAAAGTTTCTGGTATACAGTGAAGGTGGCATAAATAGCAGGTGTTTCAAGAAAAATCTCGATCCTAGTGTGCTTACGAGGCGCTGTGTTGGAAGTTGTGATGAGAAACATCCGATTGCCTCAGGAACAAAGTTTTTTATTTGTGCTGCTATGTTGCTAAAATTTTCCTGAGTACTGAGGTGTGGAAGGTCAAGCCATTTTGTTATGCCGTGTTTTTTCATTTCTTCATGCAATGCATCTGCAATTGGTTGTCCATATGTTTGATAGAATAATGCAAATCGTTTGATCCCGTATCCTTTAATTAAATAATTTAGTAATTTTTTTGCCTCTTCGATATACGTTGCACGTAAGTGTACAATATTTTTTATGTCCGGTTTTCTGTATGCCAGATCTCCTGTTGCAGGAAAGAATACTGACAACTCACCTTTTTTTACCTTGTCTAAATAAACTGCTAAAGTTGGGGTTCCTGTTGGCATTAATATTTTGTCTATATCATGTTTTTCTTTTAAGATGTTTATATTTAGAAATGTTTTCCTTGGATTGTAGCCATCATCTAAAAAGTACGGCCTGATTAATATTTGTGGCTTTTTTTGGTTATGATTATATATTGCGGTCTCAACACCAGATTTTATTTCTTTTCCCAAGTCCCAATTTACTCCAGTCAGATACATCGATGAACCAACTTTTACAACTTCTCTTGATCCAAGAATTGATTTTTTTTCTTTTAATTGGAATGCAAATGTTGGATCATAATATGTTTCTTTATATCCGTTGCTGTTTCTTACATCATGACTGTGTAAAGTTAATATGCTATGTTTAAATTTTTTACCGAAGGTAATTTCCACAAATGAATCATAAAATAAGTTGAAGAACTTTTGGTACGTTGTTGTGGGGCATGATATAACTGACCATTTGGCGGCTCCTTTGTCATATCCTATAAATTCTAGCCCTTTTGTTTCCTTTATAACCTCCAATCTTTTTTCTCCAACAATAATAAATCTAAGATGAGGGTCCGAATAGATTTCACTTTTTACCTTTGAATGGGATATGATAATTTTTTCTTGAGGATTGTTTGAATTTTTGATTATGAGCGCATCGGGTAATGTTCCAAAAAATGAATTTATTTCTTTTTTCAAAGGGGCTTTTGAGATTTTCCCGCTTGGGATGCTTGCGGCTTTGAATTTTAGCTCTCTTTCCATGCTAAAGTTTTCCCAATAATTCTTTTTTTCATGGTTACCTCTCAGATATATGACATGCTCAGGATTTTTTTCCATAAGAGCAAGGATAGTGTCAAATAATTCTAGGGAGTAAGGAGATCTGCTTATAGCATCTCCGATAATTACGATGTATGTGTTTTTGTTTTTTACTTCTATATTATCACTCATTTCCCCTAATTTTTTTAATTCAGTCAAATCTCTGCTCATTGAATGAAATGCCCCTTGAAGGTCGCCAAATAAAAATACTTTGTTGATTTGATTTAATTGTATTGTTTTGTAGTGAGGGGCTTTCAGGTTTTTAGATAATCTGTGTTGTGTTACTCGCTTGAGTCGGTCTTTAAATCTTGCTGCGTTCCAGTGCAGTTTTTTTTGTACTCCAAGTCCTCTTAAAATCTTACTGAGCCATGAAATTGAAAAATGTTTTTTATAAAAGCCTATAAATTCAGGGTCTACCCAATCGTTGTTATCGCTTTTAACATTTTCAGGATATGTTGCAGCATATTTTTGTATATCCTGTAATGTTTCAAATGAAATTGTTTTTTTTCTTATCGTCATACTGAAAATTAAAACTATTATTATGCTAAAAATGAAAACTATTATTTTTATGAGACTTTTTTTATCGATCATTTTTTTCACCTTTTCTTTCTTTTGCTTCCTTCGTCAGGCTTAGGGCAGGCATCCTACATGCCGGGCGATTGATGAAGGACCTTATGCAAAATTTATTAAAATAATGGATTTAAAATATATGCGAGCGTAAGCAATGTAAATACGTTAAGTACGAATGCTAAAATATTTTTATACACGCCCTTAATTCTTTTTGAGAAAATATTTACCACGAAAATTAGGCTGCACCCAATCAAGAACAAGACAAATAGATTGTCAGATATCATGAACGTCCCTGATCTTGGGGACATACTTTCTATAACAAATCGTTGTGCGATAACGGCAGAAACCGAAGCAATGGAAATTGCTACGATGTTGCCAGCATTGTGACCATAGGGATTGAACGACAATGTAAAGAGTGATATGAAAAATATAATAAGGAGAGGGAGCAATATTGTTACAACATGTCTTACGCCTGCTCTAGCAAGATCCATGGAAAATATAACTCGAGGTCTTGTATTTTTTGCTTTTGGGTCATGTGGGTCAAATACATCGGTAATATATCCTGTTTTTATATGTTTACCAACTAGTTCCCATCCGGGAATTATAATTTCTTTATTTATTGTAAAATTATATTTAGATGATTGAAAAATTGCTTCCGATGGTGACAGGGCATTGTTTGTCAAAGCAAAGCTAATTCTATGGTCGTCAAACGGGAAATATTTATAGTTTAATGAAATAGAAAATTCGGACCTCATGTTGTAATATGCGACCAAATTATCGCCCTCTATCCTGGTGAATGGTTTTGACTTGTATTTTATTTTTGCGCTTTCAAACGAGAACATCCCTATTTTTTCTAAAGATATAAAACTTGGGTTAAATTCAAACCAGACGGTTATATCTGCTATAAAAATTCCTTTTACAATGTCAACTTCTGGTACGTCGCGAATATACATCCCAACTTTAATTTTAGAAGGAGAACCGCCAAAGCTTATTATTTTTTGTGGAGTAAGTGGTATGATATTTGGATATTCATCCTCTGAATTAAACCCGACGGTTGGTTTGTATAACATCCAGAATGCGATAACGCCGAAGATTAAGAGTAAAATTATTTGAAACTTTGCAGATCCGGTGTATATGTTTTGTTTTTGTATATTTTTTTCTTTTTTCATTTCCCCTCCCCCTCAGATGGGTCTCAATATAATTATATTTTTTATACCTTTCTGAAAAAATAATCGTATTATTTATGCTTAAAAGTCAATAAATTGCTAAAAAAGAGAAGTCCGCTTAAGAGGCAACGTTGCTATTTTTCTTGTCAATAAAGTTTTTGTAGGTGATTAAAAATCTTTTTGCAGCATTTTTTGCGGACGAGGCGTTTTGAGCGTGTTCTATCAAAATGACGAATGTGAGAGGCTTGTTGTTTTTATAGGAAAGATGTGCGACAAACCATCTATGCTCTCGGTATATTTCTCCTAACTTTCTTTTGTGTAGGGCGCTGGTTTGTGCGGTACTTGTCTTTGCATAAATTTCAAAATCTTTTATTTTACTTAAATTTTTACCTGTTCCTTGTGTTACAACTTTTTGCATTGATTGTTTCAAAAATTCTAACGTTTCAGAAGATATTTCAAGATCTTTTTTTACAATAGGTTCTTGGGTTAAAACTCTTGGTTTTACAATATACCCTGTAAAAATACTTGATATCATGCTTGCTACCTGTATGGGCGTCACAGCCAAAAAACTTTGGCCTATTGAGGCGGATAATGTTTCTCCTTTCCACCACCGTTCACCTTTATGTTCTAGTTTCCACTTTTTTGAGGGAATGATACCCGATTTTTCAGGGAATATAACATTTGTTTTTTGACCAAGTCCAAAACGATACGCATAGTCTGCGAGCGTATCAATATCTATTTTTTGAGCAATATCATAAAAAAGGATGTTGCATGACTGTTCAAGTGTCTGACTTACGGTAAGTACACCGTGCCCGTCATGTTTGTGGCATAAATATTTTCTTCTGCCGAATCTAATGTACCCCTTACAGTCACAGGTTGTATCTGGTGTTATTATGTTTTTTTCTAAAGCTGCGCTTATTGTTACCAGTTTAAAAATAGATCCTGGCGGATAGCATGCGCTAAAGGCTCTGTTTAAAAATGGATGATTTTCTTGTAGATTTTCCCATTCTTTTTTTGATATTGGGCTTAAGAAAATATTGGGATCGAAGTTTGGTCGGGATACTAGAGCAAGTATTGATCCGTCACTCGGGTCCATAAGAATGCATGTTCCGGTAGCATCTTGTGGGAATATTTTTTCAACTATTTTTTGTAGCTCTAGATGCAGTGTAATTTGGATATCTTTTCCAGGTAGTGCGCTTTCTATTGTTTGTTCAGAGAGTCGTTTTCCCAGTGAGTTTATTGTTGTTAAAATTGAGCCTGATTTTCCTTTTAGTGTTTCTTCAAGCATTTTCTCAAGTCCCATTTTCCCCTGAGTTTCTGAGACTATTCTTCCGAGGTACCCCAAAATGTGGCTGGAACAAAATTGGTACGGGTAAAACCGTTTAAATGATGTTGAAATTGTAATTGTGTTTTGATTGCTAAATTTTTCCTCAATTTTGCTCAACTGTTCAAAAGTGATTTCTGATGCGAGTAAAAACTTTTTGTTATGTTTTTCTGCGTGTTTAATTTTTTCTATAATTGTTTTATCTTCGGTTATATTTTTATCGATTATTTTTTCTAGTGATTTTAGTGTTTTTAGTTTTTCTGCTGAAAGTCTTGTGTTGCCAGTTCCTTGCCAGAAAATATCATGTATTGGTCTATTTGTTGCAATTAATTTGCCTTGAGCGTCAAGAATATTTCCTCTTGTCGGAGCTATTTTTTCTATTCTTAAAAAATTTTTTCTACTTTTTTTATAAAATGTTTCAGACAAATGAATTTGAAGATACAAAAGGCGTGATAATAAGAGCAGAGTCAAGCCTATGAAGACAAGAAAAATTATATTTAATTTTCGTTGAGGGATTTGTGCACTATGTGTCATTAGCTATCGTTTTTATTTTTTTTAAACATACTTTTTATCGGATGTGATGTATCACATATCTTTGATAGTCTGTCCAAAGAGATGTGCGTGTATTTTTCTGTGCTGGAAAGTGTTTTGTGTCCCAGCAGTTCTTGAATAACCCTCAGATCAACCCCTTTGTTGAGCATATGGGTGGCAAATGAGTGTCTTACCTTGTGGGGAGTTATTTGCTTATCGATTTTTAGGAATTTTCTGAACATCTCAAAAACTCTTTGCACAGATCTGCTAGTAAGTGGACCATTTTTGTAGTTTAGAAATATTTTTTCTTTTTGGCTTAATATTCTTGGTCGTTCATGTTCCAGGTATTGCAAAATTCTATCATGTGCTTTTTGGCCAAATAGAACGATTCGTTCTTTTGCGCCCTTACCAAATATTCTTATTGTTTTATTTGCAAAGTCTATATCGTTAAATGCTATGTTAACGAGCTCTGAGCATCGAACGCCAGTTGCGTATATCAACTCAAATATTGCCTTGTCTCGGTATGGCCTTTTTGTATGAAGATCTTCGTTTTTTACTTCATCAAGTAGGTGGAAAATTTCTTCTTCGCTCAAATAGATGGGGAGTTTTTTATCGAGACGAGGCCTTGTAAGCTTTAACGATAGTTTAATTCCTTGCGATTGCAAAAATTTTTCAAAAGATTTGAAGCATGAAAATTTACGGGCAATTGAGCTTTTATCGATTTTTTTGTAAAATAGGCTGACTAGAAAACGTTCAATAATTTGTCTGAAGCCTAATCTTTTTTTATCTTCTTTGTTTAGGTTTTCCCAAAATTCACCGAATTGTTTCAGGTCGCTATCATACGCTCGTTGTGTATTGTGGGATAAATTTTTCTCGACCGATAGGTATATTAAAAAATCTTTTCTTTGTTTATTGAACTGACCAATTGTCATATGTGTTCTCCCTTTACTTTAGGTTATAATCTTTGCACCTACGGTTTACGGATGATCTGTTGACACCTAAAAGGGTTGCAATTTTATTTTGATTTTTGAACTTTTCCCAAAGCATCTCCATTACTTGACGGTTTTTCAGGGCATGTTTGCCAAGGCGTGCTGCTTCTATTATTTCTGGATCAGTATGTGTGTGATCTTGGTAGATTGATGTTTCCTCATAAATTTTGTGTTGTTTTGATTTTTTTTCGAGAAGTTTTTGGACTTTCTCTTTGAGTTCTTTTATGCTGGATGGTTTTGAGGCAACTATTTTTTTCTCTTCTATGTTTGTAAGTTGGAATATGTGCTTAAACTCATTTGTTTTTATTGTCTGATCCGTAAACCCTTTTGTAAGGTTGGTGAGCTCATTTTCTGGGAGGGTCATAAGTGGCGGCATAACCATTGATGTTTTGTTGATTTCGTCAAATAGACTTTGCGAGAATTTTCCGTCTTGAACTGCTATTTTTAAATTAATGTTGGTTGAACATATTATTCTGACGTTGCTTGATGCTGTATGTTCTCCCTTAAATGGTTTGTAGATTCCGTATCGTATAAAATCGGCCAGTTGCTTTTGTGTTCCCAGATCGAGAAAATGTATGTTTTTTATGAATAATGTGCCGGTTCCATCTAAACTCTGCAGTATTGGTTTTGCCCGTTTTTCTTCTAATGCAAATATAGGATTTATCCCGAATAATTTGATTGCAGTATCGAAGTTTTTAGTTGGTTTTTTTAGATTAAGAATGTGCAGTTTTTCTCGAAGGCTTATGTGATGCAATATTTCTACTGTCGGTATTAAATCTTGTTCTGCCATATCAAGAAGTATCGCCTTTTTGCTTAACGCTATTTTGAGAAGTTCAATTTTGAAGTTTAGTAATGTTTGCCCATTTCCCGGTATAAGTTTATTTATTAATTTTCCAGATTCTGTTGTTTCAAGATAGAGAAGATAGTCCCACTTTGTTGGATCTTTCAATAGGTTGATGTGATCTTTTAGAATGTCAGATATCTCTGGATAGTGTATTGCGATTATTACTTCAGCTTTTTCTATGTTTGGTATGCCGTACAATACCAATTTGTTTCCTGACAAATCTTTTACAATGGATGTTTGAGGAGCTTTATAATTGAGTACCTGGTGTGACATTTTTTTAAGAGCTTTTGTTATTGGGTGACCCTCATGCGAGTTTATATTTATTGGAATTAAGTTTTTTGCGATTTGGTTACCGAAAACAAATTGTCTGTTTTTATAAAAGAGTATCCCAATTTTTTTATCCTGATTTTTTTTCAGAAATAGTCGTATACTTTCTTTGTACTGGTTTATTTCTTGATGCTTGCTGTAAAGTTCTTCTTGTAACTCTTTTTCTTTTCGGATTAATGTTTTTAGATTTCTGTTGTGAAGAAGGTTGATAATGTTGCCAAGATATTTTGCAAAGATTGTTATCTGATCTTTTTCTTTATTGCTGTAAAATTCTGACTTTTTTCCGTTCTGTACCACTCTTACATGGCTTTCTACGATTATGTATGCGATTAATTTATTTTTTTCACAGATAGGGATAAATATTGATGCATTGATGCTGTTGAGGAATTTGACTATTCGTTTTAATGGTTTGTCCTCTTCGTAATAATTACTAAATTCGATATCATCTTTTACCAATATTTTTGATTCTTTTAATATTCTATCGATGCAACAGTTTTGATCATGTGCGTTTATAAATGTTTCTACGATTGATTCGTTGTAACAGGATGTTGGCTTGTATTTCCCTTTCGATTGATTACTGTTCAATTTTCTTACATAAAGATGTGTTTTTTGTGTTGGGATACAAAAGGCAGTTTTTAAAAAGTTTTGTGTTATGTGTTCAAGCTCTCTTGTGCTTGTTACTTGGCTAAATTGTTCAAGTACATTTTTAAAATCTTGAATAAAATCAAACTGTTGTTTTGGTTGCGGATGTTTCATATTTAAGAATCGCAGGCCCATTACTTTTTTAATTGAATAAAATACTGTTGCGGTGGTGAGTATTAAAGATATTGCAACCAAGGCAAATTGATTATTTAGGAAATTGTGAAAAACATCAAATGGATAAAAGTGTGACAGTTCAGCTGCCAGGTTTGGAGCTATTAGTACCCACAGGAATATTTTTAGTTGTTTTTTGAGCATTTTAGGAATTTTAGCTTTTCGCAATCGAACCAATGTTATTATTGTGCTTACCAATAACAAACAGTACAAATTATAAAATAGCTGTGCGTTAAATAGAAATTTTAATACAGGTTCTTTGTTTGGTGAGGTTATGACATTTAATTTTGTAAATGCCACGACAAAAAATGATACCGAGATGGCCGTGGTTACAAAGATGTATATTTTTTGTCGTATTCCGAGCAGTTTTTCAGTTTTTATGAGCGACTCTATAAAGAGAGCTAGGCTGTGGTATTGAATGACATTGAGGGCCCATATTATGCGTATGCAAAACAGTTGTATCCGTATATCGACAAACGGGAGGTATATCTCCCTGGCAAATTTAATCACCCACGCTAAATCTGCCAGCATAGAGCCTGCTATGTAGGTTATGAGCAAAATTAATGATGTGTGGGATCTTTTGTTTGAGAAGGTGTTAGAAAGGAGTTTCGCGATGATATAAAATTTAATTAAAAATGATGCCGCGGCAATGAACAAAATAAACTTTGTGTTGCCCAAAGCGTTTTGTAGGCTTGTTAAAAAATCACCAAAGTTATACAAATTCACCATAGTTTATTGATTATTATACCGTCTTTTTTTATACTTATTCCTAAATTATATCGTTGATAGTTTACATGTTTAACCTAACTATATAAAGGATTACTTTATGAAGTCTCTAAAAAGACTGTTATTTATACAAAAGATGGTGCCGCTCTTATTTATTCTTGCGATATTTTTTAAAGCAAATCCCCCTTTTGGTTAGTAGTAATATAAAAAAAAGGGAGAACCCGTGTTGAAGCATTTTTTTAACTCAAAAAATCATGGAAAAAGAAAGGAGAGGAGTAACTTTTTCGAAATCCGAAATAGTGCTATCTTAGTACGAATATGGGCAGGGGAACACAGGGGATTTTAGTTCTAGTCTTTTTAATTTCTAAATCAAATTATACTCTTTACAACGTCTATTCACAGAGCTTCTGTTTACACCAAGCAAATGCGCAATCTTGTTTTGACTTTTAAATTTATTCCAAAGCATGGTCATTATTTTGGGATCTCTTAATGCGTGTTTTCCCAGTCTAGCAGCTTCTATGATTTCCGGGTCGGTTATGTTGTATGCAGGGTCAAAATGTGTTTCATCGTATATCGAATGTCTTTGTGTTTTTTTTATGAGCATTAATTTAACCTTAGATTTGAGCTCGTGTATACTTGACAGTTTAGATGTGACAAGTCTCTTCTTCTCAGATTTTGTGAGTTCTAAAATGTGATGGAATTCATCAGTTGTTATGGCCTGTTTTGAAATTTCTGTTGCAAGGTTGATAATCTCTTCTGGATGAAAGCTTTCGAGGGGTTTTAGTGTGATAGATGATTTGCTCAGTTCGTTGAACAATGTTTGAGAAAATTTGCTGTCCTGTACTGCAAGCCTTAAATCTGTACTCGTGGAGCAAATCACTCGCACATCGCTTGCTTGACCATTATGCCCTTTAAAATTTCTGTATGTTCCGTATTTCATGTATTCTTCTAAATATTCCTGTGTCTGAGCCTTAATCAAGTGTATATTTTTTATGTACAACGTTCCCGTTTTATCAAGTTTTTGAAAAAGAGGGATTTCTTTGCTACCCAGTCCAAAGGCTGGGTTTACACCAAAAAGTTTTATTGGAAGTTCAAAGTTTTTGTATTGTTTTTTCAGATCGATAACCTCTAATGTTTCTCTTAAACTTATGTGATGCAAAATTTCCACGATCGGCACAATGTCTTTTTCTGGAACGTTTATCAAGACAGGCTTTTTGCTGATTGCTGCTCTTAAAATGTCTACCTTAAAATTCAGCAAAGTTTCTCCATCTCCTGGGATAAATTTGTTTATTAATTTTCCATATTCTGTTGTTTCCAGATAGAGCACATATTCCCATAAGGTTGGATCTTTTAGAATGCTTATTTTGCCTGCAAGGATGTCAGAGATTTCAGGATGTCTCACGGTTATTATCACATTGTTTTTTTCAATGTTTGGTATTCCTGATACGACAAGTTTTTCTCCAAGCATATTTTTGATAAAACAGGTCTGTGGCGATTTATACTCAATGACCTGGTTTGCAATTTTTTTTATTGCTTTCGATATTGGGTGGCCGGAATGTGTGTTTAAATTGATTGAAATTAACGATTGAGCGGTTTGGTTAACAGAGGTGAACATTCGATTTTTGTAAGATATTATGCCAATCTTCTTTTCTTTATCGTTTCTCAAAAAAGATCTGATGCTTTCTTTGTACCCTGCGATTTCTTTTTCTTTTACGTATAGGGAATCTCTTAACGTTTTATCCTGTTTTATGATTTCGTCTACGTTTTTATTTTGTATTAGATTGATGATTTTTCCAAGGTGGTTTGCAAAAACAATCATCTGGTCACGTTCTATGTCGCTGTAAAATTCGTAATTTTTATTTCCAGCTCCAATTCGCGCAAACCGTTCAATGATTATGTAGGCTGTGAGATTATGATTTTCGTATATTGGGATAAAAATATCTGCATTAAGATGATTTAAAAATGAAATGATTTTTTTTCTGTTTTTTTCTTCTTCGTAAAAATTGCTAAATGCAAGTTCATCGTTTATTACTATTTTTTCCTGCAACAAAATTTTTTGGACTTGGCTATATTCATCCTGAGCGCTCAAAAATGTTTCCACTATGGATTCGTCTTGTGTGAGTAGCTGCGTATCTTCTTCTGGGTATTGCTTATTTTTTATTTTTTTTATGTAAAGGTGTGTCTTTTGTATTGGAATTTGCAATGTATCTTTAAAGAAGCTTTTAGTTATATGCACAAGCTCTCTTGTGTTTGATATTTGACTGAACCTTTCAAGTATATTTTTAAAGTTATGAACAAAATACAATTTTTTTTTCGATTGTACATGATTCATTATGTTCAAAAAACGTAGCCCAATAATTTTTTTAATACAGTGGTACAATGCGTATGTTAAAAGCGATAGTGAGATTGCGGTTATGGTATATCTTCTTCCGGTGTACAAAGATTTGATTGGATAAAAATGAATTATTTCTGTTGCAATAATCGGAAAGAACAATACTTTTACAAAAATATTAAATTGTCGTTTCAAAATGCGGGGTATGTCGCTTGATCTGAGTTTGGCAAGTGCTACAATTAAGCTTACAAGCAGAAGGGCAAAAAGATAGTAGTATGGAGCATATCTTACCACTATAAGTTCTATTGATGGCCTTGCCAGTGGATTGTTAAATTTTACAAACGCTAGCACAATAAAAAATAAAAACAAAGTACCACTTATTGGCATCAAAACTTTTTGTCGCCAGTTTTTAAAAAGATTTTCCTTTTTGACCAGTGATTCTATAAACAGTGCTAAAGAGTGATAGTGCAAAGTGATAGCAGCCCACGTTATTCGTATCAAAAAAAACAGTATGCGGTTGTCAAGTGACGGCCAAAATGTTTTGTGCGCTGTTTTGATTATCCAGGTGAAGTTTATTATGATCGCAACTCCTATGGCGACCAGAAGTAGGAATATCTGTTTGTTTGTTTTTTTTGATTTTCTTTTGTGTAAAACAAGCCGTATCATGATTCCGATTTTAAATATAAAGGCGACAGTAAAAACAAGAAACAGAAAGTGAAAACCGGTCACAGTCTGCAATGTATTATTTACAAAATTATCGATACTAAACATTGGTTCCAAAAAATATTTGACAATACTCGTATACTAAAATCAACTTCTTACGAATTATAATATGTTTTGGAATATATAAAAATTATTTCTGCAGCCTTTTTGAAAGAATATGAATTTTGCTTAACACTTCTTTGATTTTTTTCATATTTTCTTGTTTTGACATGGTACACAATAAAGCTTTTAATCGCTGGATCTCTCTTTTTAACACTGCTGTAGATTGGCCCCCTCTGCCGACAAATATACTTTTTACAACATATACAGACCCCGCAGCAGCGCCAACTCCTGCTGCCGCCATTGACAATAATTTTTCCCAAAAGCTGGATGCTTGTTCATGTTTCATCTTGTTTTTTTGTTGGCTTAAGTGAAAGGGCTTGTTTTTTGCCCCGGCTTCTCCTTTAGCATCACTTTTTGAATTGCTGTAAATGTAGTTGAAGATATTGAGAGGTTTGCTATTTTCTGATTTTTTTGGATTTTTATCATCATCTTTGGCGTGTATTGACAATGTCATGCTTATGATCAAGAGATATTTCATTGTTGGCATAGAGAATTCCTCCTTTTTTGGTATTTGGCATTTTGATGTTCCTACTTAAAAAAATAGTATAAAGTTTTTGTCTTAACAATATTTGTGTGATTATTGGTCTGATTTGGCCTTTGTTAAAAGCTCTTCGATAGTAGACGGACGTAGCGAGGAGTACTAATCGAGCAAATTGTACTCTTTGCATCTACGGTTCACAGAGCTTCTGTTAACTCCCAGTAAATTTGCTATTTTATTTTGGTTTCCAAATTTATTCCAGAGCATGGACATAATTTTTTTATCACGCAGTGCGTGTTTGCCAAGCCGTACTGCTTCTACCAATTGTGGATCAGAAATATCGTATGCGGGGTCAAATTGTGCTTCTTCGTAAATTGCGCTTTGTTTTGATTTTTTGACTAAAATATTTTGTACTCGGTTTTTTAATTCTGCAAAACTAGCAGGTCTTGCTTTTGCCAATCGCTGTTTTTCTGAATCTGTAAGTTCAAGAAGGTGTTGGAACTCATCGGCCTTTATTGCCTGTTGGGTAAACCCAGATGTAAGGTTTTCAAGTTCATCTTCTGGCAATGTCATGAGCGATGGCATGCACACAGATGTTTTGTTAAGTTCATCGTAAAGTGCTTGTGAGAATTTACCATCCTGCATTTCGGTTTTTAGGTTTATGTTTGTCGAACAGATTATTCTCACGTGCGAGAATGTTTTTTGCTGACCCTTAAAGATTTTGAAAAATCCATACTTTATAAATTCTGCCAGATGTTTTTGTGTCTCTAGCTCAAGAAAATGGATGTTTTTGATAAACAATGTTCCGATGTTATCAAGTTTTTCTAGTAAAGATTTTTCATTATTTGTTTTAATCCCAAAAATGGGGTTTATTCCAAATAGTTTAATCGCGGTGTCAAAATTACTTGATGGTTGTTGTAAATCAAGAATATGCAAAGATTCTTTTAAACTTATGTGATGCAAAATTTCAACCGTTGGCATCAAATCCTGATCAGGCATGTCGAGCAATATTGCCTTTTTACTCAATGCAAGTTTTAACAAGTCGATTTTGAAGTTTAATAACGTTTCACCGTTGCCAGGGATAAGTTCTTTGATCAGTTTTCCTGATTGTGTGGTTTCCAAGTACAACAAATAATCCCACTTGGTTGGATCTTTTAAAAAGCCGATTTTGCGTTTTAAAATGTCAGAGATTTCTGGATAATACACAATCATAATTACGTTGTTCTGCTCAGTGTTTAACAATGCTGAAACGACAAGTTTTTCTCCCTTGCTATCTTGAATAAAACATGTTTGTGGAGATTTGTATTCCATAACTTGCATTGCAATTTTTTTCAGCGTTTTGGTAATAGGGTGCCCGTCATGGGTATTTAATTTTATGGGAATCAGCTCCTGCGCTGTCTGGTTACCAAAATTGAATTTTCTATTTTTATAAAAAATGACTCCAATTTTCTTTTGCTGTGTAGTTCTCAAGAACGATCGAATGCTTTCTTTGTACTGGTTAACCTCCTGATGTTTGCGATAAATCTCTTCCCTAAGTTCTTTTTCCAGTTTAATGATTGAATTTAAGCTTCTTGTTTGCAGCAATTTAATGATATTTCCCAAGTAGTTTACGAAAACAAGCATCTGGTCACGTTCAACGTTACTGTAAAACGGTGCATTTTTGTTTTCATGATTGACGCGTGCATATTTTTCCACAATTATGTATCCCGCCATTGAGCCATTTTCAAATATCGGAATAAAAATATCAGCAGCTATATTGTTCATGAACTGTAAAATCGCTGAGCGTGTTTCATTTTCATCGTAAAAATTACTAAATTCAAGCTCATCGTTTATGATAATACTTTTTTTTCTTAAATATTTTCCAATCTCAGTGTTCAAATCATAACTATTTGCGAAGCTTTCAACCGTCGTTTCTTCATTTTCAAATGTTGCATAATGTTTCTCAAGGTCCGAGCTTTTATTTTTATTTTCAAGATTTCTAATGTACAAGCGTGTTCGCCTTGTCGGGATGTTAAACGCATCATTAAAAAAGTTCTGGGTAATATGTCCCAACTCTTTTGTGCTTGTCACTTGCGTAAACTGATCCAATATGTTTTTAAAATCATTAATGAATGAAAACTTTTTCGGTGCCTGCACGTGATTTTCCAGATTAAGAAACCTCAATCCCATTATTTTTCTCATGCAGTGAAATATTGCGTAGGTTAAAAGTAGCGTTGAAAATCCTGCTGTAGCATAAGCATTAGATACAATTGTTGAAACAAGAATAAATGGGTAGACTTGTATAAATTCTGCGATCAAAAGGGGAAATATTATAAATTGTATTAATATTTTTATCTGTCTTTTTAATATTCTTGGTATTTTTGACACTCTTAGTTTCCAGCTGGCGATGAAGAGGGTTGATATCATTAGAGGGAAAATATTATAAATAGATACTAATTTCAAAGCATTAAATTCAATGTTGGGCCTGTCAGAAGTTGCAAAACAATTGAATTTATAGAAAGCTAATATGACAAAAAATAGTGATATAATTGAGCTAAAAAGTAAAAATATTTTTTGATGGGTTTTAATGTTGTTTTTTTTGTTTGTTAAATTCTCTATAAAAAGTGCTAGAGATTGATATTGAATAATGCTAAATCCCCATGATATACGTATAGAGAACAACAAAAAGCGATAGTCCATTGACCGAAAAAATAGCAATTGACAAAGCTTAAAAATCCAAGCAAAGTCTGACACTATTGCCCCAATTATAAAAACAAGAAGAAAGATAAAAGACCAGCGGGTTTTGTTTGATAATACCCCTCTTTTAATGAGAATCGATAAAATAAAAATTTTTAGTGAGATAGAGAGTGATGTTGCTGCGAGTAGAAATTTATAATTACCTAATATTGATCCTACATAATGCATGAGTGATAAAAATAAATCTGATAAATTTAACATAGTTTATTGATCTTTTATTTTTAACTGATTATACTGGTTACTGTTCAAAAAGCTTTAAATTAAAACATTTCTTTGAAATTAATTTATCGCTTGCTTCAATTTACGAGCAGTCCATTTTTGGTGTATTAGGTTAAGTATAACATAATTGGCTGTTTTCAACAAATGAGTATATAAAGATTTTATTATAATGGTTAAAATACAAACTGCTAATTTTTAAGGGTAAGGGCATTTTATGAAAATGTATAGGTTTTTCTCTCTAATTGTCGCTGTGTCAGCTTTTTTAATAAGTTATCCTCCTTTAGGTTAGAGATTTCTAACAAAAAAGAGCAAGAGTAAGTATGTTAAGGCTCGATCTGACAAACCGCGTTGTGGAGATTGTTAAAGAATTGCGTAAAGCTACGGGGGGTATGGTCGAGCCGGCTTCTCTTTCTGTTACTCAAAAATTCGGAAAAAATCCATTTTTAGTTCTGGTAAGCTGCATCTTGAGCCTCAGAACAAAAGATACGGTCTCTCTGCCTGCTTCTGTCAGGCTTTTTCAGTTGGCAAAAACTCCAAAAGAAATTTTAGATTTGTCAATTAAACAAATCGAGCGGGTAATCTATCCGGTCGGGTTTTATCGAAATAAGGCTAAAAATTTGCACGAGATCAGCAGAAGTCTGATTGATTGCTTTGATGGTAAAGTTCCAGGCAATGAAAAAGATTTGTTGTCACTCAAAGGGGTCGGGCGCAAAACGGCCAACCTTGTGCTGGCAGAAGGGTTTGGTGTTTCTGCGATATGTGTCGATACACATGTGCACAGAATTTCCAATAGACTGGGTTTGGTTGCAACAAAAACCCCTGAGCAGACTGAAAAGGAGTTATGCAAAATTTTGCCCAAAAAATATTGGGGTGAGTTTAGTAGTTTGTTGGTGCAGTGGGGACAAAATATTTGTGTGCCAATTTCGCCTTTTTGTTCTCGGTGTGCAATTGCAAAATTATGTGCAAAAAATGGGGTCAGGAGAAAACGTTAATTGAGCAATAAACACTTCCACACAACAAGCACGCAGCCTTCAAGTTCTGCTTGTGTATCTGGTTGGGTAATTTCTCTCATAAACTGAACTCTTTCAAGCTCTTCTTCTTGCAATCTTTTTTCTAGAGCGATATCTTGTTGGGGTTTAAATGCAAGCGATAGGACCGCTTCTGTGTGGGCGGGAAATGTTGTTATTTCCATGTTTTTCAAGTTCAAAATACGTATTTGGCCAGATGAGTATCGCATCATTTGAGGTTGTGAGTCGCCCAGTACAACATAGTCTCCGTTTTGGCTTACTGCCATTGAGCAGAATTGTTCGCGAATTTTTCCTATCACAGTTATAACGGGTGATATTTTTTTTAAGTCTAAAATGTTCAAATTTTTTTCAGTTGCAAACAAAATTTTGTTTGTTCCTGGTGTAACTTTTACTGAAACTATAGGATCATCTTTTGATTGTTCGTGCAGTGTTCTTAATAATCTCATCGCTTTTACATCCCACAGTTTAATTGTTCCGTCTTGAGATCCGGATACAAGAAGCTGGTCATTTGTTGGGTGAAGTGATAGCGAATTAATTGATTCAGTATGTTTCGCTAAGCGCCCTAGGTGAGTTCCCTTTTCCATATCCCATACTGTCAAACTACCTTTTAACGATGCTGCTGCGATAAGACTATTGTCTGAATTAATTGTTATCTCAGAAGGTTCAGATTCCATTGGAACGGTTTCCCTGAAGCGCATTGTTTTTAAGTTCCATGTTCTTATTGTTTTGTGCCCCGACCCAGATACAAGAAATTTCTTTTTTGGATGGAATGCCAGTGCGAGTATTGTTTTTGCGTGCAAGTCTATTTGCGAATATAATTGTTCTTCGTTCAGTCTCCATTTTTTGTGGTTGTTATCACTGGTGTCCCAAAGTTTGATTATTCCTTCAGTAGAAGACGCTAGAAGTGCTCCATCTGGGCTAAATTGTAACGAGTTAACAGGTCTGTAATGTCTTCCTATTGTCCCCAATTTTGCTTGTTCAAACGAAGTCACTGCTGCGCTCCATACCTTTATTTTGGTGTCCTCCCCTCCAGAGGCAAAAAGACTTTGTTCTGCGCAATTGTCCGGGCAATTGTCCATGCCGTTGATTGATGAAAATGAAACGCATGTGACAAGAGATACAAGTAGCAGTAACATTTTATTAAACAATTTTGATTTTTTTTGCATCATAACCTCCGTCATCTTTGAAAAACTAATACTAAGCTGATTAAAAGCTTAGCATTTTTATGTTCAATTGTAAAGGCAAATATGTGTTTGTCATTCTATTTGAGGTTTTTGCGGATTTTTTTAGGTTATTGTGCAAGCATTAAAGATTTCCAACCTGCAAGTCCTTTGCTCCTTCTCATGCCATCTTCAAGTCCAATGTGCACGTCTGGCTGAACCGTCTCTTGTGCAAAACCAAATCTTTCTTGTTCATCTTTTTGTTCAAATTCGTTTGAGACGTAAGCGACTTGACTCGTTTCTGTGTTGTAAAAATTAACAACTTCTCCAACCTGAACTGCAAGTATTGTGCCATCGTGGTTGTATGAAAGAACTTTTGGCTGAATTCCATCGGGGCAAATTACATCAATTGTTTTTATTTCTCGAGGGTTGTCACCCGTTTGTGCGTCAATTATTTTTACTTTTTTATTGTCCGTTGAAAAAGCAATTAGCGTGCTGTCATGATTAAATGCTAGAGAGTATGCTTGCACGTCGATGCTTGCTCCTAAGATAGATTCATCCCGGTGCATTTTTTTAGAGTCAGAAAATTCTATTTTTCCATCTAACGCGCGGGCCAGTATTGTGTTGTCATGGTTTAATGCAATGTCTCTTGCTTGATAGAAGTCAATACGGATATGCAATCCAGGTGACATGCCATGAAAATCAGCAGGTCCCAAGTTAAGAAGACCGTAGCCTGATTTTCCAGCAAAAAACAAAAAACCCTCACCGGGACCAAATTTTAACTTGTTTCTTTTGTCATTACTTTCTCCGCACATAGTTGTTCGTGTCTTGCGATATGGATCTTGGGTTATATCGCAGATTTCGATTGTTTGTGGATTTCTCAATATTGCCATCACTTTGCAGTCATAGCTTACTGAGACTTCAAGTGGTTTGTTGCTAGGGATTTTGACGGATTTTATTTTTCTGCCAGTTGCCATATCCCAAATTTTACATTCAATCATTCTTTCACTTGCACGAAAGTGAGTTGTGTATACCGTATTTCTCGCGTTGCAAAGTGGGCTTAAAAGCAACGTGAGAGAGAGTATTGAAAATATTTTTGCAAATTTCATTTTGCAAGCCTCCATGTTTAAATAAATTAAAAAATTATCTGTCTTTTACAAAGAAACAGTTAAAGATTTCCAACTTGCAAGTCTTCTGCCATCTCCAAGTTTAGCGTGCACACCTGGCTGAACCGTCTCTTGTGCAAAACTAACTCTCTTATCTTCCTCCTTTTCTTCATACTCGCTGGATTCTCTTGAACTATAAGCTAGTAGGCCAGTTTCTGTGTCGTAAAAATTGACACCTTCTCCAACCTGAACTGCAATTATTGTGTCTTCGTCGTTAAACGCGAGGAGCCTTGGCTCAATTTTATCGTGGCAAATTACAGGAATTATTTTGGTTGTTTCTGGGTTTCTTCGTACACTGGAGAAGTTTCTTGATGGTGTATGAATTAAAATTATTTTTTTATCATCGGTCAAAAAGGCTTTCCACGAGGTGCGAGGACTACGTAACTCACCCCAGCCACCAAATTTAAACTCATACTCATTATCACCAGTCTTGCGACCAGTCCAAGCAGGAGTCTTTGCTTTAGGGAATATTGCGTCGAAATTAAACTCTGTAGGTTTTAATATATGATATGGATCTTGGGTTATGTCGCAATTTTGTATTGTTCTTGGATTTATAAATATAGCCATCACTTTGCAGTCATCTCTCACAGCGACTTCAAGTGGTTTGTCGCTGGGGATTTTGAGGGTTCTTATTTTTCTACCAGTTACCATATCCCAAATTTTACATTCCACCATTTGTCTGTCTTCACGAAAGTGAACTGTGTATACTGTATTTCTTGCATTGCAAAGTGGGCTTAAAAGCAATGTGAGAGAGAATATCGAAAATATTTTTTTAAATTTCATTTTGAGTCCTTTTTCATTTTGCAAGCCCCCATATTTAAATAAATTAAAAAATTGTCCATTATTCATAATAATAGCAAGTTTTTCCTTTTTGTACAGGGATTTTTAAAAAATGTGGCATGTCATCAAAACTGTTTTATTGGGATGTGTTCTCCTGGTCAGCTTTTTCTAGTAGGGCATCAAGTGATAGGCCGAATTCCTGTTTGCCGTTTAGATATCGCAAAGTAATTGTGTTATTTTCCACCTCTTTTTTGCCGATTACAAGCATCCAAGGGATCTTTGCAAGTTGTGCAGCCTTTATTTGTGATGAAATTTGCTCACCAGAGTTGTCTAACTCTGCTCGCAGACCGTGAGATTTTAGTTTTTCTAAAAGGTCAGTGGCGTAAGGCCTTTGGTCATCGGTAATGGTCAAAATGCGTGCCTGGACAGGTGCGAGCCACAATGGGAGCTTGCCTTTGTAATGTTCAAGAAGTATCGCGAAAAATCGTTCGAATGAACCGTATATTGCGCGGTGAATCATGACAGGACGTTTTTTTTCTCCGCCTGAGGCAACATAGGTCAAATCAAAGTTTTCTGGAAGGAAAAAGTCTGCTTGAATTGTGCTGCATTGCCATTCACGTTCCATTGAGTCACGGATGATAAAATCGATTTTTGGCCCGTAAAATGCACCTTCACCTTCACAGGTGGTGTATTCAACTTTTTCTTTGTCGAGTGCGTTTTTAAGCGCATTGGTTGCTTTTTCCCATAGCTTATCACTGCCCATGGAATTTTCTGGCCGGGTGGATAAATCGATTTTTATGTCTGTAAAGTCAAATTTTTTCAAGACATCAAAAACCAATCTGATCAGTTTTGCGATCTCATCTTCCATCTGCTCTTGTGTGCAAAAAACGTGTGCATCATCTTGTGTAAATGCTCTTACTCGCAGTAGTCCGTGCAGCACGCCAGAAAGTTCGTGCCTGTGAACGAGACCAAACTCAGAATATTTGAGCGGTAATTCCCGAAATGAGTGTGGACGATTTTTGTAGACAAGAATTGTTCCTGGGCAGTTCATCGGTTTGACAGCGTACATTTTATCTTCTATCTGACTGAAATACATGTTTTCTTTGTAGTGTGAGTAGTGTCCAGATTGTTTCCACAACTCTTCACTGAGCATTATTGGTGTTGAGATCTCTTGATAATTTTCTTTTTCTAATTTTTTGCGTAGAAAGTCTGCAAGAAGATTCATGATTAGCTTGCCTTTAGGGTGAAAGAATGGAAATCCGATACCAGCTTCATGAAAGGAAAATAAATTTAATTCTTTGCCTAGTCTTCTGTGGTCGTATAATTTTGCTTGCTCGACAAGAGTTTCGTATTTTTCTAGTTCCTCTTTGGTGAAAAAGACAACACCATAAATTCTTTGGAGCTTTTGATTTTTTTTATCTGCGCGCCAGTATGAACCAGAAAGATTTATTAGTTTAAAATGTTTTAGCATTTTTGTGTACGGAACGTGGTCACCTTTGCAAAGATCGTAAAAATCCCCTTGGCGAGATAGGCCAACTGTCTCATCTGGTATGCCTTCTATAAGCTCCAACTTAAATGGATTGTCGTGGTATAATTTTTTGGCTTCCTCTTTTGATATCTGCTCATGTGTTATTTTGAGATTTCGTTTTACAATTTCTTTCATCTTTTGTGCAATTTTTTCAAGATCTTCTTCTTTGAAATTTTTCTCAGGCAGAAAGTCGTAGAAAAAGCCTTTGTCAGTCGGTGGGCCCAATGTTAATTTTGTTTTTGGAAAAAGTTCTAAAACGGCCTGTGCCAAAAGGTGAGAGGCCGAGTGTCTTAACTGTTCGAGTGTGTATTTATTTTCTTTTACCATGATAAATCCCTATTTTCGATTATCTAAAATTTTATTTAATTTCCAAAATCGTCGGTGTTTAGAACCACGGCCTATAGACCGTGGTAGGTTACTAATTATACCACAATTGGGGCAGGTTGGCATTAGCGATTTTAACATGTTGTTTCTGCCAACCAGACATGATACCCTCATAAAAAATACGATTGACTAAAAATGTGAGATTTGAGGGAGTGTATGGAAGAAAAAAGAATATATCTGTTAGACACGAATGTGTTGGTCTACGACCCGGCGGCTCTTTTTGCGTTTGAGGGTGCTCAGATAGCTGTTCCAATTGTTGTTCTGGAGGAACTTGATAAATTTAAATCGGAAAATACTGACAGAGGAAGAAATGCCAGAGAGGCGATTCGTCAGTTGGATGAGTTGCGAGAAAAGGGGCCTTTAGGTCAAGGGGTTGCGCTTGATAACGGAGGGAATCTCAAAGTTCTTTTTATCGATGAAAGTGAAATAAATGTCTGTTCACCGTTTAAAGAAAAAAGCGCTGACAATGATATTTTGCTGATGGGATGTGTTTTAAAAGACCAGGGGTACCAAGTAAGATTTATTTCAAAAGATATAAACGCACGGGTTAAAGCAGATGTTTTGGGCATAGAAGCGCAAGATTATCTCAAAGAAAGAATCACAAAAGAAGAATTTTATCGGGGGTGGATAAAAGTTCCCGTTCCTGCTGTTCATCTCAAAAGAGAGTTTCCTGAAGTGCTGCGTCAGTTGGCAGAAGAAAAAGCGTTAGAAATTAATCAATTTGTCCTGGTAGAAAGTCAGCATAATCCATTTAACTACAAACTGTTCCGTTATATCGGTTCAAAAAAATTTATTCATATTGATCATCCAAAATTCGTCTGGCCAATGAAAGCCAGAAATCCTCAGCAACTTATGGCGTTAAATTTGATGCTCGATCCGGATATACAAATGGTTTCACTGTTGGGTAAAGCCGGTAGCGGTAAAACGTTTTTAGCATTGCTGGCAGGATTGCATCATGTGTTGGTAGCCGAAAATTATAAAAAGATTTTGGTTTCACGTCCCGTCGTCCCTCTGGGGCGTGATATTGGGTATCTTCCAGGAGATGTGCAAGAAAAGCTGTATAGCTGGATGTTGCCAATATACGATAACATTGAGTTAATTTTACACCACTCAAGAGTTGGTACTCACCTTGAGGATATAAAACGGGAACAAAAGAGAAAAGGGCGTCCTCCAAAAGCCAAAAAACAACACAAAGACGAAAAAGACAAGCTTGGCCACGTGGATGATCTTATGAAGCGAGGAAAATTGAGCATGGAGGCGATAACGTACATGCGGGGCAGGTCTATTCCGTATCAGTTTATTTTGATAGACGAGGTGCAAAATTTGACCCCTCATGAGATAAAAACCTTGGTAACACGGGTCGGAGAGGGCAGTAAGATCATTTTGTCAGGTGACCCGTACCAGATAGATTCGCCATACCTGGATTTCAGCAGTAACGGTCTGGTCCTTGCAAGTGAGCGATTCAAGGGGCAATCGCTGTTTGGATCAGTGTATCTGGAGACAAGTGAGCGCAGTGAACTAAGCGAAATGGCCAATAAGCTTTTGTAGCTGCATTTTAGAGCTGTTTGGGGCTGTTTTTATCAAAAAACGCCATATTTCCATTTGACGAATTTTTTTAAATATAGTACAGTTAATATTGTAATTGTTGATTTTGTTTAATTTTATTAAACCATTTTAATGGAGGTATTCATTATGAATTCATTCAAAAAATTTGCTCTGCTTTTAGCTGTAGCAACTGTTTCAACAGGTGTTTTAGAGTGTGGCAGACATTGTCATGGTCGTCGTAGACGTAGACATGGACATTGTCATGTTCATCACAAGCCTAGTTGCCCAAAAGCACACAAGCCCGGTTGTCCAAAGGCAAAAGTGGTTGTGGTTCACAAGTCTGATTGCCCAAAAGCAAAAGTTCGCCCAAAAAATGGTGTGCTTGTTATACTTCCTAAGAATCCTGCTTCTCCAAAAGCATGTTCTGCTTCTCCAAAAGCTCATCCAGTGAAACATAACGGACACTGCCATCACCACAGACGTCACTGCGGTCACAGGCGTGCTTGCAGATAAGCTGCAATAATCTTAAATAGAGCTTAAAAAGCTTTTTATGAAAGGCATCTCTTTACGGGGTGCCTTTTTTATTGATTTTTTTTTGTTGATTACTTTGGGTCCATGAAAGGGTTACACGAAAGAACCCGTTTGGTGATTTGCCAGATAGCTCTAAAAAGTGGTTGTGTTTTCAGCTGCTCAGCTGCGTAGTCGGTACAACTTATCGGATATTTGCAGTGAGATGGGCCTAAAAAGGGCCGTAGGCCGCGGATTAAAAAAATAAGTAGAAATCCGATTGCTTTTGCTATCAATTTTGACGCTTTTTTGAGATATGCGCCCAGTTTATTTAATTTTCTGAAACTCATTGTGCAAAATACTTTTTAATTCGTTAAATGATAAATTTATGCCCTCTTTTTTGACAATGACAATACAGTCTAGCCGCTTTTCGTACAGTTCTTCTTCGTAAAATATCGCTTTTATCCGCCTGCGGATGAGATTTCTTTTTGAAGCTTTACCAACTTTTCTTGAGGTGATAACTAAAATACGGCCAAAATCTTTTTCGGTTGGGGAACATAAAATATCAAGGCCAGGGTGTTTTAATACACGCTTGGCCTTTTTAAAAAGTTTTGCAACCTCCTGCTCGGAGAATCTGCTTAATTTATTTGATATTTTTGGCATTGGACGCCTACTTAGTATCCTTTTACCGCAAGACGCGTTCTACCTTTAGCTCTTCTGCGCTTCAATATTTTGCGACCATTTTTTGTGGCCATTCGAGCGCGGAATCCGTGCTTTCTGTTACGCTTTTTATGACTTTTTTTAAATAATGTTACTGACATTGAACTATCCTTGTATAATTTTTACATCTTACCCAAAAATTTTATATTTACCTTTATTTTAAGGCAAAATGAGATTTTTTGCAAGTTAAATTGTTAGTTTGGGTGAAATTATTATATTTTTACCAAAATGCCTATCAGGTCGATTAATCCAGTTTTGATGCCAAATATCGCTCAACATCCAAAGCGGCCATGCAGCCGGCTGCTGATGAGGTTATTGCCTGTTTGTAGAATGGATCGGCAATATCCCCAGCGGCAAAGATGCCATCCACAGATGTTTTTGTGTGGTCTTTATGCCCTCGGATCATCACATAACCGTAATCTGTAAGATCTATTTTCCCTTTCACAAAGTTTGTATTGGGCTTTAAACCTATCGATATGAATGCTCCATAGGCTTCCATTATTGTTTTTTTCTGGTTTTCTTGGTTTGTGATTTCGATTTCTTGAAGGTGTTGTCCATCGCCCTTAAATTCGGTGACGGTGCTGTTGTAGATGATGTTGATATTTGGGTTGTCCAAAACTCGTTTTTGCATGACGACTGATGCGGTTAATTTCTCGCCGATATGAATAACCGTTATATCCTTGGTAAATTTTTGCAGAAACGATGCGTTTTCCATGGCACTGTCGCCGCCACCAATGACCACAACTTTTTTATTTTTGTAAAATGCTGCATCACAAACGGCGCATGTTGTTACGCCTTTTGACCAATATTCATCCTCACCTGGGCACCTAAGTTTTCTTGGCGTTGCTCCTGTCGCCAAAATAATTGCATGGGTTTTAACTTTAGCTCCTTTGTCGGTCGTTATGGTAAATGGTCGCTGAGAAACATCAATATCGGTTGCGCTTCCGGGCAAAAATCTGCAGCCAAAATGTTTTGCATGTTCACGCATGTTTGTCATCAACGTTGGGCCCAGAATACTTTTTTCTCCTGGCCAGTTTTCAACCGATGATGTTCCCATCAATTGGCCACCAGGCTTTTTGCCGTCTATTATCAAAGGATTTAATTCTGCTCTGGATGAATAAATTCCTGCGGTGAGTCCCGCAGGTCCAGAGCCTATGATTACAAGTTTTTCAACTATTTTTTCGCTCATATTTTATTCTTTATCTTTTTTATTTTAGGGTTATCTACCCGATTTTTAAATTTACGCCCTCCAGAGGGCGTAATTAGAACATTATTTCCTTGTAAAATTATAAATCATGTAATTTAACGTTTTTTCTCTGATGCATTGTTGCTTGATCAACTCTGAGCAGATCGGTGTTTCTTGCCCCTGAAACTTTGTGTCAGGCATTTTAAAGTAGAGAAACTCTTTCATGCGAGGTCTTTTTGTGAGATTTAGATAGCTTGCAATGTCATCGGGAGTTAATTTCATCTTTTCTTTGTTTGAAAGCTGATCTATTAAAATTATCTCTTTGATCTGTTTTTCCGATAGTTTTCTTATGTTGTCTACAAAGCTTTTTTCGTTTTTATACACATGATAGTCAGGATTTTTTTGAATGTCCTGTAAGACGCATTTTTTTTGCCTTAGCACAAGGTAATTTGGAACGTCAAATTCGTATTTGGAGAACATAAGGCTGAATGCCTCCTGGACCATGGCCTGTCTTTGTGAGATGTCGTTTCTGAATGAGAAAACTTCAATTAAACGTCTTAGAGACTCCTTTTTTGTTTTTATCCTAAATTGACGCTTGAAGTTTTTAAAGCAAAAGTATGCTTTGGGAAGAATATCTTTTATTTTTATGCCAAAATTATAGTTAGATCCTATTTGTGGGCCAAAGTACTCCTGAATATAATCATCTGAGGTGTAAAATGTTTCTCCAAGCTTTTTCTTTAAGAACAATTTTTGCAGATCTCTATCAGCCTCCTCATTACCTATCTTGAGCCACAAATTTTCTCTGTATTTTCCAAAAATCGATTTTTTGTCGTCGTCCACGAGCCAAATGTCAAATGAGACCCAGTCGCCAATGTCGATCGCTAGATCTGCGTATTCTTTTCTGTTTTTTTTCTCAATTCTCATGAAATCCGCAGCCTGCCTATCAAGATCCTTGTAGTTTTTTCTTTTTGGTGCCTTGAAAGGGTAGTATTTCCAGTTTTGAAACTCAATTTTGTCAAATAGGCTTATATCGAACGTAAAAACCGCATCCTCATGTGGTCTGATATGTATGCTTGTGATCCTTGGATCACCAGCTATATTTAGTTTTGTTTCTCTAATTTGTCGGTACAAAAATCCTAAAACAAAGTATTTGAAAAGAAATTCCTCAAGATGACTGTGAATATTTGCTTCAAAATTTTTTTTTACGTACTCCAGCGGTACGTCATCATGATGAAATCCATAAGGATTTACGGATTTTTTTTGAGCTACGACAGCCTCTTCGTACGCTAGGTCTACGATTTGGGAGGGGATTGTTATAGTGGCTTTGCAGAAAATTGGAGAGATTTGATCAACATTAAATTGTAAAGGTGCTTCATTTTGCTCCACGTTTTTCTCCAGTTTTAAAGGGTAATAACTGTGTAAAAAAATATGGTGCAAGAGAAGGGACTTGAACCCCCACTCCCTTTCGGGAACTGGATCCTAAATCCAGCGCGTCTACCAATTCCGCCACTCTTGCATTAATTTTTATGCCGTCTGGTGGGCTGCATTGGACTCGAACCAATAACCCACAGATTAAGAGTCTGTTGCTCTGCCAAATTGAGCTAGCAGCCCAGTCATGCATTTCAAGGTGATTATACTATTATTTTAACATAATTATCAAGAAATAGGAAAAAAGATTTGTCAAAAAACCTTTATGTCCTTCTCTTTGTTTGAGCTCATATCTTCTGCTTGCTTGACAAACTTGTCTGTAACCTTCTTGAGAGAGTCTTCAAGCCTGTTGTAAAAATCCTCTGAAATCGATTTGTCTTTTTTTGCGTTACGCATAACGTTGTGAAAGTCTTTACGGATGTTTCTTATGCCAACTCTGCATTCTTCAAGCTTTTTGCCCAGAATTTTTACCAATTCTTCTCTTCTGGTCGAGCTCATATCAGGAAGTCTCAGCCTAATTATTTTTCCATCGTTGTCAGGTGTGAGGCCTAAATTGGATTCATTTATGCTTTTTTCTATGTCTCCAATGATCGAAACGTCCCACGGTTGTACGGTGAGAAGTTTTGCATCCGGTGCGCCCAGAACGGCCAACGATTTCAGGGGCATTGGCGCTTGGCCATAGCATGCGACCTTAAGATCTTCAATCATTGATGTGTTGGCTCTTCCTGTTCTTATTTTTACAAGTTCATGTTCAAAGTGCTTAATCGGTTTTACCATTTCTGTTTCCATAGCACTTTCAAAGCCTTTTGTGTCGTTTTCTACTAAATTGATTTCTATCGACATTGTGAAATCCTCGTACTAATAAATTAAACTGCCAAAATCTTGGTTTTTATCAGCTTTAATCAAAGCGTTTTGTTCAAAAATGTTAAACACTTTAATAGTAATTCCATGTTTTTGTGCTAATGTCAAAGATGCTGTGTCCATTATACCCAATTTTTGAGATATAGCATCGCAATATTTCACTTTTTTTATTTGTTTTGCTTTTTTGTTTTTTTTCGGGTCATCTGAGTATATTCCATCAACACCGGTACCTTTCCAGACGTCCGTAGCTCCCATCTGCAAAGCTCTGACGATAGCATTAGTATCAGTTGTGAAAAATGGGGCTCCGGTACCGCCCGCAAAAATGATTATGCTTTCGTTTTTGAGCGAATGGTTAATACCGATCTGTGAAAGAGGAGTACAGATTTGTGGGCAGACGATTGATGAAAACAGTGTTGTTTCTAAATTATGTTTATCAAACAAATCTTTCAGGATAAGACCATTTATGATGGTTGCGAGCATGCCAGCCTGATGCCCAACAGAAGGTGAAAGACCCAACTTTGCACCTTGCTCATCCCCTCTTAAAATATTGCCTCCGCCTACTACAATACCAAACGTATACGTGTCTTTGAGCTCTTTTATCTGAGGAATTAAATTCTCAAATGCCTGAGCACTTAAACCCTGATTGTTGGTGGCGCTTAATACTCTGCCAGTCAACTTTAATAAAATCCTTTTTTTGTTTTTCATACTTAACGCCTAGGCACCAACCTGGAACCGTGCAAAACGTCTAATTTTAATGTTTTCGCCAGTTTTGCCGATCAGATCTTTGAGAAATTCTTCAATTGTCATTTGATCATTTTTTACAAACTGTTGCTTCATTAAACATATTTCTGAATACAGTTTTTTAAGTTTTCCTTCAACAATTTGCTCGATCATTTTTTCTGGTTTTCCAGAATCTGCAAGTTGCTCTCTAATGATTTCTTTTTCATGTTCCAAAAACTTTGTATCCACATCTTCTGGAGTCAAATAAAGCGGTTTGAGTGCTGCGATGTGCAAGCAGATATCATGTGCAAAGTTTTTAATTTCTTCCGTTCTTGCAACAAAGTCTGTTTCACAATTTAATTCAACCATAACACCTACTTGGCTTCCCGGGTGAATGTATGTGTGCACAATTCCTTCAGATGTTGTTTTATCAGATCTTTTTGCTGCTACCGCTGCTCCCTTTTTACGCAATAGGTCTACCGCTTGTTGAACGTCTCCACCGGCCTCTTCAAGTGCCTTTTTGCAGTCCATCATGCCAAGACCGGTAATTTCTCTGAGCTGTTTGACCAATTTCATGTCTATCTTTGCCATATTTTTCCCAATTTTTTAATAAGGTTTATAAGCTAACTATACTTAAAATTATGCCAGAAACGGTATTTTTTTCAACCCTTCGATACACGATGAGCTAAGCTCGTCGCACTCAGGGCAGGCCTCCATCTGTATTTTACTACTCGAAATGCTTCCTATGGTCTGGGCCTTTTGGTTTTTAAAATTTCTATTTGTAGCTAAAATATGTGAAATAGCCGTTGCGAGGCTTTAGTAAAGCTGCTATGGTAGTAATACTGTCCTTTCCAGAAGAAACTCTCGAAGGGAGCGAAGACTGGTCGAAACAAATTTCGGAGGAAAAAAAATGAAAATATCAAAAAACAAAAAGTTAAGTGCTGTGCTAGCTTTATTTCTTGCGATAAGCACATTCTCTTCTCACGCATTTTCGCCCATACAGTTTATAAAAAATATTTTTTCTTCATGTAAAAAATTAACTACTCCCAAAAAGGTTGCCATTGGCACAGCTGTCACCGTTGGTGTTGTTGCTGCTTTGATATGGGCCATTTCGGGAATAAAAAAATGTTCAGATGACAGAAAAAAACGACAAGCGCAAAGAAGGATTGATAATGCGTTTTTCCAAGCGTGTAGCGATGGTGATTTAGAAGAAGTAAAGAGACTTTACAAATTGGGTGCAAATTTACTCTACAGAGCTACTGTACGCGATACCCCGATACTTAAAGCTACTGAAAATGGTCATTTAGACATTGTTAAATTTTTAATAGAACACGGTGTGGATGTTAACGGTGTGTATGTTAGTGGTGATGGGTTATTTATAAGTCCTTTGAGCAAGGCGATATCTAGTAAAAAAGTTGAAATTATGAAGTATCTTGTGGAAAATGGGGCAAATATTAATGATGACATGTATTTTTATATTTTTTTGTTGTGGGTAATAAATCATTCGGAAGAACCTCTTCTTTTATATTTATATAGTATTGTAAAATATCTCTTGGAAAATGGTTTAGCTCAGGAATGTATTAAAGGAGGCCCTCCCCAGGGAGTTAGACCAGACTTCATTGAAGACAAGTACAAAACGCTTTATAAAAATTGTGCTTCTGGAAGTATTACGCAAGAATTATATTCGACGACTTCAACAAAAGATCTCCTAGATCACATGAACGATGATGATTGTCCGTGTTGTCTCAAGCAAAAAGCAATAGCTGAGTTATTTGCAAGGGCAAAAGATAAAAATGTCCCATATGTTTTAACACTTGAAAAAGCAAAACAATTTTTCAAAAAAGTGCCATTTAACGAAAGGTTTTTAGAAGATTTGGGTAATGCCAAAGCTATACCGTTTATTGTTGAACACGGCATTAGAGATAAGTTTAACAGAGATATTCTGACTGCTTGTATTCAATGTTGCAAAGATGACGAGCTGATTGAAAAGATAGTTTCAAATTATTTTGTAAGGTTTGGAGCCTTGGATTGCATAGATATCTCGTCTGCAGCTTTAAAAAACTGGCTTGTACCAACTGAAGAAAAAGGTGATTTTGAGAGTTCGCTCAAAAGAATAAAAAGAAGAAACAAAAAAGTGTACAAACATTTGTTAAACAGATTTTATGTTGTTTCTTGTGGTGTGGAGAAAATACCAGTTCCGGGGTATACGGTTGGCAGCAAGGGTGAGGCAGAATATATTCCTCAGGAAGTTGCGTATTACATTGTGAGTTTTATGGGTAATGCATCAGCTGAAAATATTGTGTGTGAGAGATAGTGAAGGATAATTTGTTCTAAGAAAATGTATTTCTATTCATGACAAATTTCCCTAATCTGCTCATCCTGAGATTGTCGAAGGATGAGCAGATTAGGGTGTATTCTCTGGGCAAGTTGTTTTCAATGGTTTTTAATTATCATTATCGAATTTACGTTATATCGAGTCTCTTGGCCGCCGTTTCTTTTGTTCTATCTGTTCAGCCAATTTTTTCTGATGTTCTTTTTCCAATCTTACTTTTCTTGCCCGTGCTTTTTTCATGTAAATTGATAGTCGTGCATTATCGGCATGCCTAACTGCTTCTTCTTGTTTTGCTTGTTGGATCGTTCGTTGTGCTTGTTCTTTTGCCCGTTGTGCAGCTTTTTGTGCTTCTAGAAATGCAGCTCTTGCCTGTTGTGCTGCGAGCAGCGCTGTGCTTGCCTGCCGACGTGCTTCCATCCGTTTTGCCTTTCGTGATGCTAGCCGTGCTATTTTTGCTTGTTGAATTGCTTTTCTTGTCGCTTTCTCTGCTCGTTGTGCTTGTTTTGTAGCTTTTCTTACTAATCTTTTTACCGTTTCTATATTTCGTGTTGCTTCTGCTTGTCGTGCCAGTCGGTTTGCTCGTTTTGCAGCTCGTTTTGCTGCGTTTGCATATTGTGTTGCTTTTTGTGCTGCCTGCCGTGCTGTTTCTGTTTGTAGTGCCGATTCTGCTCGTCGAGTAGCTCGCTCTTTTGCCTGTCTGACTGCTTCTAAGGGGTGGATATACTGCCTTGCGTAAAAATCGTAAACTTTATCAGTCCTATCTGCAGCAGAATCGACTGCATATGGTGTACGGCGGTCGAGTGTTCCCTTATATTCCACATTACCTTTGGTATCAAAAATTTTTATAGTTTCTCTTTTTTGACCAGAAAAAGCTTTATAACGTGAAGTTGTTTCTGGTGTGCTTGGAATAGGATTGGTTTTTACAGCTTTTATCGAAAAGAATGTACCTATTAAAAAAATTGGCAAACATATACGCTTAAACATACTCTCTCCTTATTTTGGTCTTTAAAGATATATTATTTCCTATTTCCAGGCTATCAAAAGCCGAAAGCAAAAAACAAGGCTTTTGAAAAAAAACAAGAAATAAAATGCGTATATTTTTCTAGTGGAAAATAATCAAAAGTAAGAGAAAGCATGGCAAATAGGTAAATTTATGCTAAAAAAAAGGTTTTTGAATTACATTCGCTCAGGTTTACTGATGCCTAGTAGGTCTAGGCACAGTTCAAATGTATTTTTGAGCTCAGCTATCAAGAGGAGCCTTCCACGGCTTACGGTAGGGCTTGCTGGGTCGATGACTCGGTTTTTACTGTAATATTTGTGGAATGCGTTTGCAAGTTCTATCAGATAGTAGGCTAAAATATGGGTTTGGAAGTTCCATTCAATATTTTGTAGTATCTGTTTGAGTGATACAATTTTTTTGAGCAAGAAATGTTCAGGCTGATTTATGTATTTTGCATCACCTTCATCTACTTCTGTTAAATATTCTTCGAATTTTGCTTTTTCCAAGATACTTTTTGTTCGTACGTATGCATACTGAACATAGTAGACAGGGTTTTCTTCTGTCTTTTTCATTGCTAAATCAAGATCAAATTCAAGTTGTGCATCGGCTTTTCTGTTGAGATAGAAAAATCTTGCAACATCTTTGCCTACCGTCGCTATGATGTCATCAAGCGTAATAATTTTTCCAGTCCGTTTTGACATGCGTACAAGTTCTCCGCTTTCTTTCATTTTTACTAGTTGGTAAAGAATGACGTCCAGTGGTATGCCAAGTTCAAGGGCCTGCCTTAGGCCTTCCAGCCTTACGGCGTAGCTGTGATGGTCGTGACCCAAGATCATGATCAGGTGATCAAAACCTCGCTTATTTTTGTTGACCATGTACGCAATATCGGATGACACATACGTCAGCTCACCCGAAGATTTTTTTATAACCCGATCTTTGTCATCGCCAAATGCGGTTGACTTGAACCATACTGCGCCTTCTTTTTCAAAAAGATGATCATGGGAATCAAGAAAAGCTAATGCTTTTTGGACAAGTCCTGCGTTATGCAGTGATTTTTCTGAAAAATATTCGTCAAATGTGATGCCATACGATGCCAACGTTATTTTAACTTGATTTAATAATTTTTCTTTTGCATAATCCTGGAAAAATATTTCTTCTTTTTGCAAAACATCTTTGCCATATTGTTCCAAAGCATCTTTTGCAAGGTCTAACAAGTATTGTCCGTGGTATGCATCTTCTGGGAGTTTTTTTTCTAGCCCAACGACTTGCTGGCATCTTATTTTAAATGATTTGCCAAGTTTCTGGATTTGTGAACCGGCATCGTTGATATAAAATTCTTTGGTAACGCTGTGGCCCAAAAATGTTAAAATATTTCCCAGAACATCGCCTATAATGCCGCCTCTGCCGTGACCAAAATGTAGTGGACCGGTTGGATTTGCGCTGACAAATTCTATGTTAAAATTTTTCTTTTTGAGATTGTCCGGTTTGAAAAAGTTTTCTTTTTGCTCAAATAGCTGCTCAGTAAGTTTTTGATATGCCCCATTTGTTAAAAATATATTTAAAAATCCCGGGCCTGCGACTTCTATTTTTTCAACATGCGCGTGGATGAAATTATCTTTTATCTGGGTTGCAATTTCTCTAGGATTTGCTTTTTGTTGTCTTGCAAGCATCATTGCGCAGTTTGCGTTTATGTCGCCAAACTCATGCTTGGCTGGATCTATGTTCAAATCAAAATTGAATGTATCGATCAGCTGGTGATCAACGTTAAATGTCTGAATCAGAAATTCATTAAATTCTTTTGATATTTGGTCAATTATATTCATTTTTTATCTTTCTTTTAGAAGTTTCCCTACCTACATTATACAAAAAATACGGAATATTGTCATCTAGATGGGATAAAGAAGTATCAATTTTTTAATACTGAAAGTAAAATGGCTGCTCCAGTAAGAAAGGACGTTATTGTGACAGCTATAACGGTGATAGCTGCGCATGTTGTGGTTCTTGTGTGGCATTTATTTTTTTTAGCGATTTCTAGCTGTCGAATTTTTTTTGTTGTTGCTTTTCTTATAGAATTTGCTCCAGTTATTGATTTTTTTAAAACAGAATATAAGCCAGGTTTTCTTTTTACTATTTTAAGTTCTATTGTCATTTTTCTTTGTTGCTCTAGGTTTTGTATGATGCTATCTGCAGCTATGCTACGTATCCACTCTATTATATCAATTCTTTCTGCTAGCTGTATCTCTTTTGTTTGATCATAGCATTTTTCTAGTTTGAGCCAGCAGTTTTCTGGGCAATTATCATCTCGATCATCTTCTGTGAGCTTCCAATAGTATTGGCTGCAAAAGAGTCTAATTGTGTCACATTGATGTTGCAAAAAATATATCCAACCTTTAAATGTTTGCTTGGATGCATATGCAAAACAGTCTATGTCAAAGTAGTCTCTATTTAAAAATTGGTATATGTAGGACAAAAGTTCTAGCGGAAGATTTGTAATTTTGGGTGCTGTTCTTGCTGTTTCTCCGAAAGAAACAATTCTTTTGTTTGCAGAATCAATTTCTATTCTGATTTCTCTGATTGGTTGATCAGGGATTTGCTGTTTTTGCACTATGCGCAATGGGTATACCGTGCCCTTATGTAGCATAGGTAGGCAACTAAAACAGTGCACTAAAAAGCTACTTATGACTATATAATTTATCACATGTCTCATTTTGGGACCTAAAACTTAAAAAATACCATACTATGCCATTATTTTAAAGGTTTTTCCAAGAAAGACAATAAAGTTTGATAATTTGGTTGATTTGAAAAAATAGGGGGTTTTTGGTATAATAAAAAGTGTAATAATGCTTTAAAAATGGATTTTTTAGATTAAATCAGATCAGGTGAAAAGAATGAAAATTGCAGTTTTGGTTTCAGGAGGCGTAGATAGTTCCGTAGCTCTTAATTTGCTTAAGGCCCAAGGGCACGATCTTACCGTCTTCTATCTTAAAATTTGGCTCGAAGACGAAGTCTCCTATTTGGGCAAATGCCCATGGGAGGAGGATTTGTCTTATGTCAGGGCGGTTTGCGAAAAAGCTGGTGTTTCTCTTGAGGTTATTCCGATGCAAAAAGAGTATTGGGATAAAGTAGTGGCCTACACGTTGGCTGAAGTAAAAGCTGGAAGAACGCCCAATCCGGACATTTTTTGCAATAAATTGATCAAATTTGGGATATTTTTGGAAAAATTTGGTGACCAGTTTGATAAAATTGCCACAGGCCATTATGCGCAGGTTGTTGAGCAAAATGGAATTTATGTATTGGAATGTGCGCCAGATGAAATTAAAGATCAGACCTATTTTCTTTCTTATCTTGACCAAAAACAACTTGCAAAACTTATTTTTCCAATAGGGCATTTGACCAAAGAGCAGGTACGAGATTTGGCTAGCAGCTATGATTTGCCAAACAAGGATCGAAAGGACAGTCAAGGAATATGTTTTTTGGGCAAGTTAAAGTTTGATGAGTTTGTTACATTTTATGCTGGCGAGAAAAAGGGGGACATGATAGAGGCCGAGACGGGCAAAAAGCTTGGTGAACATAGAGGTTTTTGGTTCCATACTATTGGTCAAAGACGCGGAAGTGGTTTATCTGGTGGTCCGTGGTATGTTGTCGACAAAGATACAGAAAAAAACATTGTGTACATATCCAAGCAGTACTACAGTCAAGATAAATTGCGAGACACTTTTGAGGTTGAAAAAATAAATTGGATCTCTGGTCAAAAGCCTGTAAAAAATCAGTTAAAAGTAAAAATGCGACATGGAAAAAAAAGATACAATTGCAAGATTACGTTTATTTCTGACGATACGTTAGGAGTAAAACTAGAAGAAAGAGATCAAGGAATTGCGCCCGGACAATTTGCAGTATTTTACGATGGGCAGATCTGTTTAGGTGGCGGTATTATTAGAAAATCGCTGTAAATTGCATATTGTTGGTTTAATTCTTTGGCTGTTTGTAGTATCATTTTTTATATGCTTTATCTTGTGAATTGGGCAGATGAGGAAAATTTTTATAATGAAAAAACCAAACTTTAAAAAACTAAATCTGAGAAAATTAAGCGTAAAATTGTTCAAAAATTTACCAGAAAATGAGATGAGAATAACGTTGCCCACCTTGTTTACGCTGGCTAGAATAATTTTGGTGCCATTTATCGTCTATGCAATGGTTCATCAGCATTGGGGTATTGCATTTTTTCTTTTTTTGATCGCATCGGTAACTGATGTGATAGATGGCAATTTAGCCCGCTGGCTTAATCAAAAAACATTTTTGGGCGCTTGCATAGATCCGATAGCAGATAAAATTTTACTGATTTCATGTTTTGCGACGCTTGCGTTTTTCCAGGCCCCACTTTTTAGTATTCCAACATGGTTTGTCTTATTGGTTGTTGTTAAAGATACGATTATTGTTTTTGGAGGGCTTGCTATTTTTCTTGTCAAAGGCCATTTGCACGTTCATCCGACCATTTTGGGCAAGTTGACAACATTTGTGCAAACCTGTTTTATCGTTTGGCTTTTTGCATGTTACTTTTTTAAATGGCTTCCAATAAGAACGTATTACACAATGCTTACCGTGTTATCAATTTTGGTAATCGCCTCACTTGTCCAATATCTAAAATCGGGCCTTGTGCAACTACGGGGCCGATAAAAAAATTGCATTTTTTTTAATATGGTTATCGTTAGGTCCATAACTAATGACGAAGTTTTTTATAAGTTATGTGGCCCACGCAAATGCGTGGGCTTTTTTTTGATAATTTTGTAAAATGGAGATATCTTTAACCGTGATAAAGTCTCGTTATTTTTTTTGGAGCCTCAATGAAAAGATTATTAAAATTTTTTGCTTTAAATTTGTTAGCTTTTTCTGTTTTTGTAAGCACAAATGTTTATTGTACGAGGTATTTTCGTAATTGTTCTAAAAAGAGAAGCAGGAGGCGGTTCAATAGTATGCCTACAGGAATGTCGCGAAAAAAAAGAAGCAGGTTAAAAAAACGCTTTCAAGAAGGGGCAAGTAGGCAGCAAGCCGAGAGTATCGAAAAAAATTGTATCAAAAAAGGCGGTGAATTAGACGCGCGTAAAAAAAGAATTGCGGCGCACAGAGCAAACAGAGCGAAAAGAAAAAGCGGGCAAGTTATAGTATCCGATGAATGTGGTGAGGATAATTCCGAGCGCTGTGCTGAACGCTGTATAGGTGCTTATTTTATAGGTTCGTTCGTCGTAATTTTATTGGGATTTGCGGTTATTTCAAAAAATGTGAAATACTCCAATTTTATGCCTACTGCAAATCGCCGTGTTAAGTTTAGTCGTTGTTGTCAGGATCGTGTAGAACAATGTTTCAATGTTAGCGCAGCTGATGAATGCTCCCAGGCATAGGAATGGTCTGGTGCTCTCTGCTCTGTGCAGCAAAAAGCTATATTTGCCCTTGTTCAACCTGGCCTTGAAACACCCAGATTTGCGGTTCAATGTGAAAATGTTTATTCAAAAGTCTTTCCTGGCGGAGGGTTGTAAAAAAAAGTGTGATTTTCTGCTCGACAACAAGGTTGCCTCTAGTATACTTTAAAATGAAATTGTTTTTAATATTTTTTATTGCCCGAATAATAAACTATAGGAGGTTTATATTATGAAAAAGTTATTTTCATGCTCACTATTGTTGTTGCTATCTTTAACATTTACGGCAAAAGGCGATTTTTTTGAGATTCTAGGTGTTTCCAGAAGTGCTAGCCCTGATCAAATCAAAAAAGCTTATCGCAAGCTTGCAATGGATTTGCATCCAGATAGACATTCTGATGAACGAAAAGCATGTTTATCAAAGAAGTTTACTGATGTACTAGAAGCTTATGAGGTTTTATCTAACGCAAGGCTTTGCAGGATTTATTTAAGGGCTTTGAGGGACTGTGGTGAAGCGAAAGCAAAACGGGTAGTTAATATCGAGCGAGCGAGGAGACTAAAAAGAAATACTGAAAGAGAAGAGGTGGAAAGAAAGGCCCAAGCTCAAGAAGCCCAGAGAAGAGAAGAAGCTCGGAGAAGAGCTGAGAAAGTTGGAGCTCAAAAAAGAGAAGAGTTAGAGAGGCTTAAACAGCTTGTAAGGAGTATGAGAGGAGAGATAAAAACATTCAAAAGGACAATAATGAGAAAGAACCTCGAATTAAAAACAGAAAGAGAAACATCTATAAAGCTTGGATTTCAAATAATGAGGTTACAATGTCGCAACAAAACAATAGCAAGAGGAAAGCACAATCTTAAAGTAAGAATCAAAGGTCTTACAGAAGAAAATGAAACCTTGAGGGCAAACATAAGGGCAAAAATAAGAGAAATTTCCGAGGTTGCAAAAATGTTTGAAGTAGTAAATTTTAAGCTAAGAAGAATAGAAAAAGGTCAAAGGGCCTTAATAGATGAAAGAGATTCTGCAAAAAAAGCTGCGTTTTCATTAGTAGAAGAAAAAAACAAAAAAATAGAAGAACTGGAAGTAGCGTTACAAAAAGCTGAAAATCAAATTTTTAAGCTCAGATCAGCAGCGGTAGAAAGAGAAGAAATAGAAAGATTGGAAATGGCAAGGCATGGTAGGGCTGCAAAAAAAAATGCTGCACAAATATTCTCGGAGTTTGAAGCAAAAATCAGGGAATTTGAAGAGCAAAATGCAAATTTAAGGTCAAAAGTATCAGAGCAGGAAGAAGAAAAGGCAGCGCTAGCTGAAGAATTAGTAGAATTACGAGATAAACTTACAGTTCGAGGTGAACTAGCATAATAACTTTGCTTTTTGCGAATCACAAACAGAGTTACAGGAGGTTTATATAAGGAAAATCAACAACCTGCACAAATTTAAAAAATAGCCCACAGCATACTCTTTGCCGTGGGCTATCAGATTTTAACCCAAAAATAGTCCAGTCAGTCTGGCCAAAAACGCTGCAACAAAAAATATTAGTGACATGAGTAAAATTTTGCGAATCATGAGATCTCCTTAAAAAGCCTCTTCTTTTTTCGGATTCTCTTCGTTTTCATCAAAGTATGATGGGGCAAAGGTTCTTCTTACTAGATATTCGACGCCATAAGCAAACCAAACTTCAAAATCTTTTTCATAATCTTGGGTAGTTTCGAAGGTAGGATCAGATTTTGGACCTAAATATTTGATGATTTTAAGTATATTTTCTAGTTCTTCAGTGGTACCTTGCTCATAGAAGTTTGCGATAGCTCGTTGCAGGGGAGTGAGTCCATCTTGGTCTACTATTTTAAGATCAGCGCCATGTTCGACTAACAATTTTGCTATTTCAAAATTTCTAGTGACGTGTAAGGCTGTTTTCCCTTTACTGTTTTGCTCATTGATGTCAACTTTCGCGTCAAGTAATGCTTTGACTATTTTGGGGATGGTGCGGGCCGCTATTACCATTGCTGGATCATACGGGTAGAGTGTAACTTCAAGTTTTGCTGGTAATGCTCTTGCTGCTAATGATCTGGAAAATAGCATTTTTGTGCCTTTTTCGGCTCGAGAAAATCTTTGTAACATTGAAAATATGTGAGTTGAAAAACAAATTGAGCTTAGAAAGAATACAAGAAAAATTTTATTGGATTTCATAATTTCCCCTTTTTTGTTTTGTGAGATTAAACCAACAATCTTAGTGTGCCTGAAAAATTTGTTTTTTCAAATTCTAGTAGCGTTTTCTGATGTAGAGAGGGTTTACTTTTTTGTGTACACATTTACAATTATTTGTGCGTGGTTTAAGTTTTTTTAATCTTTTTAGGAGCAGCCGTGAAAAAACATACAAAAACATTTTTTATTTTTTACACACTTTTTTTATCTTCAACATGCTTTTGCAAAACAAATGATCAAGAATCGTTTGTCATAAAAAGAAATAAGAAAAAGAAAATATCCAAATCTAAGTTGCAGGAAAATTTATGCTCAACGTTTGCAAATCAATTATCGTCTGCGCCAGCGGTGCATAAAAAAATTGCCGAGGTGCAAGAAATTGTTCTTAAAGAGACTTACAAATATATTGAAAATGCAAAAGATGGGTTTATTGTAAAATCTGATAAAAACAAAATGGACGCAGCGTTAAAAATGGCAAAAGACTTTGAAGACAAATTGGATCAGTTTTGCAAAGATTGTGAGCAATATGTTGAGTATTTAAACGGATTGAGCTGATTTGTTTGTGCTGATTCTTTAAATTTGTCACCTATTTTTGCTACCATACAATTTGTTGCTTATTTAAAACCCTTTTTTCTAAGGAGTTGTGTATGGAGAGCAAAATTCTAAAAGCTGTTTTTTCTTGTTTGGTTATTTTTTCTTGTCGTTGTTATCTATCTTGCCAAGCAGAAGGACTGGTGATTGCAAATACGGTTTCAAAAACTAATGTTGGTGCGATTGAACAAAGAGTTAAAAAATTTTTCGATGACCTGACTCACTTGATGAGAAAGTGTGACCAGTTTATTGCCTACTGGCGAAAATGTGAAAAAAATGTTGATGTGTACATGATTAGCCACTTTAAGCTTAAAAATTGGAAAAATGAACGGCGAGATACGTTGATGCACATACGAGCTAATATTAAATTTTTAGAAGGTAAAAAACGTGAGTATGCAACACCGCTTGGCAAACTTTACAAGGTGGCAGAGCCGTTTATAGACGAAACATTCAAGACGTATGATGCACAAGAGCAGGAAAGAATTTTGCATGAACTTTCTGAAAATATTAATGATCTTGTAGATGATTCTTTGTACCAAGAACAGATGAAACATATTAAAAAATTTGGACCGCCGGATAATAGTCGCAAGAAAAAAATGCTTTATTATGCGGGGGCAGTGGGAGGTGTTATTGCCTCTGGTATTTTGCTCTACTACAGAAAGTCGGTTGTTAATCTTGTGAAAAACTTTTTTATGAATCAAATTATAAAACCGTTGAGAAGTTTGAAAAACTGCTTATTTGGCAGTCACAAAGAAGATGCATTTTTACGTCTGAGTGTCGATGATTTGCTAAAAGATTTAGAAGCTCAAAAATATGTTTTGAAAGAAAAAATTAAAGACCTTGTAGTCCAGGCAGATCCTGATGTTGGCCGAGAGGCGTTAGATGGAATTATTGAGCAGGCGAAAAAAGAAGGGCTTGAGCACTTTGTTGCACGATGCATAAAAAAAGCATCAGAGGTGCCCAAAAAAAGGAAAAAAACAAAACAAGGGTGGATCGAGTGGTTTGTGTTGGGGGACAAGATAAGCAAGATTCTTGGTATGGATCCGCAGGATAAAGTTTTAGAACTGGAAATTAAGGCACTTTTGACAAGACTATCGGCTACAAAAATGATGGTAGATGCAAAAGATGCGCTGGATTCTAATAAATTAACATTGGTTATGGGGTCTTGCTTGCCTGCCGTAGTTGCAATATCTGCTGTGTACGCAGCGTGCAAAAGGGTGTACAACCGGGTAAACGGCGTGTACAGAAAAAAAGAAGAGATTAATCAAATAATTTGTCACATTAATGAGATAATAAACAGAAATATTAGCAGAAACAATAATCATCTTTCTTACGAGGATCAGGGCTTTTTATGTTTTTATGCCTGCAGATTCAAACGATGTTTGTCTGTTGTTTCTGAAGCCATGAGGTCCAGTTTCGAAAAAGACATTACTTACATTTCATCTAGTTTAAATTCTATTAATAAAAAGTTGCAAATTTTACAAAGCATGAAAATAATGCTTTATGCTGGGTAATTTTTCTGCTATACTATCTCAACATTTCTTTACTTTATAAAAAATACTTTTTAATGAAAGGTGCCTGATGGCTAATTACAATAAAGTTATTATGATAGGAAATCTAACTCGAGATCCTGAATACAAAACGCTTGGCTCTGGTCAAGGTGTTTGTAAATTAGGATTAGCATCAAATCGTCAATTTAGAAGTAGACAAACAGGCGCTATGATCCAAGAAGTTTGTTTTGTTGATATCGATGTCTGGGGA
>Ga0180433_10001151_pt1 | contig 44821 bp, 58 predicted proteins | sample SS_ome_8_FD_132980 | JGI IMG/M metagenome (GOLD analysis project Ga0180433, IMG submission 132980) | Hypersaline lake sediment archaeal communities from the Salton Sea, California, USA - SS_1_D_1 metaG | ecosystem: Environmental > Aquatic > Non-marine Saline and Alkaline > Hypersaline >...
GAATCCCCCCACGCCCCCGGCCGCCCCGGCCGCCCCGGCCGCCCCGGCCGCCCCGGCCGCCCCGGCCGCCCCGGCCGCCCCGGCCGCCCCGGCCGCCCCGGCCGCCCCGGCCGCCCCGGCCGCGGCTTTCGCCGGGACGAAAGTCGTGGACGCTCTCAAAGCGATCAAGGCGGAGACGGACGTGGACAAGCTCCGCTCGTGGAGCGCTGGCGAGTCCCGGAGCACGATCACCAAAGCGATCGACAAACAGATCGCGGAGCTTGTCACTCCCTCCGCCCCGTCCCCGGAGCCCCCCGCCGCGCCCCCCAGCGCCCCCCAGAACGCGCCGGAGCCAGCCCCGGTCCAAGCGGAGCCCCCCACGCCCCCGGCCGCGCCAGCGCCCCCCACGGCTCCGGCGATCGAGGGGCGCGGAGGCTTTACGCTCTTCGTGAATTGCTCCCCGATCAAGCTACCGGACGGAGCCCCCCGTCCGGAGCACGCCTCGATCCGGATCGCCCACGTCATGGCGGAATTCCAGAAGAGCCGCGGCGTCAACCACTATCGCGTGATCGATTACGGTAAGGGCTCCGGGATCTTCGCCGCTGGCGTAGCTCGGGACCTCTTGGAGCGTCCCCCCACGACGGACGTCGTGATCGATACCCACACGCGCGAAGCACAAGACGCGCTCCACGCTTTCGAGGCGGCCGCCTCACGGGTGATCCATGGCCACTCCTAGGAGCTTCCCCGCCGCTCCCGCCGTTAAGCGCGTGCTTGCGGAGGAAGACGGCTCGATCGAAGTCGGCTTGATCCTGGATCTCGGTTTCCGGATCTACCGGGAGACGGTCGTGGTGCTCTCCGGCGTGGTCCACGTGGCTCCCGATCTATGCGAGAGCTTCGCCACGGAATGGATCAAGCACGCCGCGCCGGATCTTCTCAGCGTCCACGTGGAGACGCTCACGGATGACGGTCAAGCCATCGGGCAGATCCGGCGGATCGGTTTCGCCACGGACGGGACGCGGATGGGCTTCGAAGACTTGTGCCAAACGCTCGTGGATCAAGGGATCGCGGAGTGGACCTCTTAGGGCATAGCGCTTTGGCCGTGCCAGTTTCGGGGGAGTTGACGCGGATCGCGCGGCTCCCCCGGCGCCTGTGGTCGCCAAGCAACCTAGAAGCGCTCGCCCGTGAGCTTGGCGCATTGCTCCGCACGCCGGACGGAACGATGGCGCTCCGGCCGATCCAAGCCCAAGCGCTTTTCGAGCTTGGCACCACGGGCGGACTTTTTGGTGTGCTCCGCGTGGGGGCGGGCAAGACTCTGATCAGCTTGCTCGCCCCCGTGGTGAGCTTTGCACAACGTCCCGTCTTGCTGATCCCGGCGAAGCTTTGCGGGAAAACGTCCCGGGACTGGGCGGAGCTTGCGCGTCACTGGCTGATTCCTCCGCCCCACGTGATCTCGTATGAGTGGCTTGGACGGGTGCAAGCGGCGGAAGCCTTGGACGAGATCGCCCCCGATCTGATCGTGGCGGACGAGGCGCACAAGCTCAAGAATCCCAAAGCGGCCGTGACGCGCCGTGTCCGGCGCTACATGAGGGAGCACCCGGAAACGCGCTTCGTGGCCATGAGCGGAACGATCACGAAGCGATCGCTTTTCGACTATGCCCACCTAGCGCTCTGGAGTCTCAAAGCGCAACGCTCCCCCGTTCCCGTCCGCTTCGGGGACGTGGAGACGTGGGCGGACGCCTTGGACGAGCGCAAGGGACAAACGCGCCGCGCCGATCCGGGAGCGCTTGCCGTGCTTTGCAACGAAGAAGAGCGTGCGGCTTGGAACGTCGATCGCCGGAGCGCCGCGCGGCGTGCCTATCGGCGGAGGCTCGTGGAGACGCCCGGCGTGGTGGCAACCCAAGAGACGCCGATCGACGCCTCGATCGTGATCTCGGAAGTGGAGCCCCCCGCGAGCCCCGAAGTGGACGAGGCTTTCGAGACGCTCCGCCGGACGTGGACCACGCCGGACGGGTGGCCGATCGCGGACGGGATCACGCTCGCTCGTCACGCCAGAGAGATCGCGCTCGGGTTCTATTACGTTTGGGATCCCCGCCCCCCGCGGGCATGGTTGGAAGCCCGCGCCGTTTGGTGCGCCTTCGTGCGTGAGAAGCTCTCTCGCTCGCGGACGCTGGACTCCGAGCTCCAAGTCCGCCAAGCGTTCCCGGACGCGCCAGAGCTTGCTGAGTGGCTCGCGATCCGTGATACCTTCGAACCTCACACGGTGGCGGAGTGGCTCGACGGATCGATCGCTCAATTCTGCGCGGACTGGGCTTTCGAGCACGGCGGGATTGTGTGGACCTCGCATCGTTGTTTCGGGGAGGTTCTCCACTCGCTTGGCGTCCCCTACTATGGGCGCGGGGGCAAGACATACCACGGGGACGTGATCGAGGATCATCCCACCGATCGCCCCATGGCCGCGTCCGTCCAGAGCAATGCCGAGGGGCGGAATCTCCAAGCGTGGTCCAGCAACTTGATCACGTGCCCCATGCCCGATGGGGGCGGATGGGAGCAACTCTTGGGGCGCACCCACCGCGACGGACAAGAGGCGGACGAAGTGACGGTGGACGTGATCGTCTCTTGCGCGGAGCACGTGGGCGCGTTCTGGCAAGCCGTGGCGGATGCTCGATACGTCCAAGACTCCACGGGCTCGCCTCAAAAGCTCTTGCTCGCGGACGTGAATGTCCCGCGAGCCGGGGACGTCGTGCTCCGTGATGGGGCACGATGGGACAAGAATCTAGAACCATGAAAGAAGAAGCAAGATGGGACTTTTTGAAGGCATAGAGGACGCTGAGATCTTCGAACGAGGGAAGTTTCTCCCCGCCGGTTTCGTGGGTGTGCTCGAGGTAAAGCGCACGCTCGCGAAGGACTCGATCAAGTCCGGAATGGGCTTCATTGTCGAATTCGAAGTGATCGCCTCCAACCGGGAAGACGTCCCGGTGGGCTCCAAAGCCACGTGGTGGCAAGGCATGAAGGATCGGACCGTGGCTTTCCCGGCGATCAAAGAATTCGTGGCCGTGCTCTCCGGTTTCGAACGGCACCAAAAGGACGAGATCAACGCGGAGGTTTCGCCCGTGCTGGCTCAACTCTTGGACCACGCCACGGAAAACCCGGACTCCAACGATCTGATCGGCCAGCGGATCCAGTGTGAGACTGCAAACAAGCGCACCCGCAACGATCGGGACTTCACGCTCCACTTGTGGAGCCCCTACGTTCCCCCGCCCACGGGGGGCTGATCGCATGAGCCCCAGCCCGATCGCTTTCGACACGGAGACGGAGCTAGTCCGTCCCGGCGTGCTCGCCCCTCCCATGGTTTGCCTCACGGCGTGCGATGGGGACGAGCCCGTGATCTTCCACCATACCCAAGCGCGGGACGTGGTGGCGGAGTTGCTCGAAAGCGATCGGGTGCTCGTGGGGCATAACGTGGCCTATGACTTCGGAGTGATCGCCGCGGCTTTCCCCGATCTCATGCCCGCCATCTTCCAAGCCTACGCGGACGATCGAGTCACGGACACGATGCTCCGGGAGAAGCTCCAACACTTGGGGCTTGGGATCTATCGAGGTTTCGAGACGCGCGACGGGCGGACGATCAAGCTAGGTTACTCCCTCGGGGAGATCGTGAAACGCCGTCTCCGGATCGAGCTTGAGAAGGACTCCGGGTGGCGTCTCCGCTATGGGGAGCTTCGGGACGTCACCCTCGACGCTTGGCCAGCGGATGCGCTCGAGTACGTCTTGACGGACGCGGCCGTTACGCTTGCGCTCTGGCGCGATCAAGAGGCGGAGCGCTCGGACTTGCTCGTGGATCAATTCCGCCAAGCCCGCGCGGCGTGGTGGTTACATCTCATGAGCGCGTGGGGGCTCACCACGGATCCGGAAGGCGTGCGCCGCTTCGCGGAGCGCACACAACAAGAATATGACGAGATCGTGGTGGGGCTCCAAGACGCCGGGCTCGTCCGGGACGACGGCACCCGGGACACAAAAGCGGCCATGGCACGAATGATCGCCGTGTGCGCTCGGGAGGGGCTCAAGCTTCCCGTGACGGGGACCGGGAAGCCCAAGCTCAACCGGGACGCTTGCGAGCGGACGGGGGATCCCATCTTGGAGCACTACGCCAGCCTATCGAGTCTCAAGAAGAAGCTATCCACGGACGTCGTGCTCTTGGAGCGTGGGCTCATCCAAGCGCGCTTCGACTTCCTCGAAACGGGACGCACGTCGTCCAAGCCCAACGTCCAAAACCTCCCGCGAGCTCCCGGCGTCCGGGAGTGCTTCGTCCCCCGCCCCGGGCGAGTCTTCGCCGCGGCGGACTATTCCGGTTTCGAGCTTCGCGCCGTGGCTCAAGTGTGCGTGGCGAACGGGTGGCGCTCCAAGTTGGCCGAAGCTCTAAACGCCGGTTTCGATCCCCACTTGGAGATCGCCCGGCGGATCGTCGGATGCTCTTACGCCGAAGCCCAAGCGCGGATCCACGAAGACGAGATCGACGCCGCACGACAAGCCGGGAAGGTCGCAAACTTCGGTTTCCCGGGTGGGCTCGGGATCGTTCGCTTCGTCCACTACGCGCGGAATCAATACGGCGTGGTGATCACCGAAGAGCAAGCGGCGCAACTCAAGCGTTACTGGCTCGCGGCGTGGCCCGAATTCGAAGCCTACTTCCGGTGGGTGGGCGATCAATGCGAAGAAGCGATCCCCGTGGTCCGGCAACTGTACTCCGGACGGGTGCGCGCAAACGTGAGCTTTACGGAGGCTTGTAATTCCTACTTTCAAGGGCTCGCGGCGGACGCGGCGAAAGCGACTGGCTTCTTGATCGCCCGGGAGTGCTACGCCGATCCGTGCTCCGTGCTCTTCGGTGCTCGCCCGTGCAACTTTGTACACGACGAATTCATTGTGGAAGTGACGGACGACGGACGCGCCGCGGACGCGGCGGAGCGGCTCGCGGCTCTCATGGTGAAAGGCGCGAAACCGTGGCTTCCCGATCTAGACGTCACGGCGGAGCCCTATCTCATGCGCCGCTGGTCAAAGAAGGCGAAGCCAGTCCGAGACGAAGAGGGGAGACTCATCCCATGGGATCAGACGTCCGAAGCGTGATCGCGATCGATCCCGGCTTGTGGTCCGGGTGGGCTCTCTTCCACCGTGGCAAGCTCCACGTGGCCGGCGTGCTCTCCGAAGACGAGATCACCCGAGCCCCACCCATGCCAGAGTGGAGCCCGGCGATAGCCTTGATCGAAGTCCCCGTGATCTATCCGATAGGGAAGAGCAAGGGGGATCCCAACGATCTGATCAAGCTCGCGATCACGGTGGGGGATCTCCGTGGCTTCTATCGCCGCCACGGACTCCGTGTGGGGTTTGTGAAGCCTCGACGGTGGAAGGGGACAGTCCCAAAAGAGATCCACGGAGAGCGCGTCGTGGGCAAGCTCGAGGCGGACGAGCGCGCGATCCTCCCCACGCTCCCGAAGACGAAACGCCACAACATGATCGACGCGATCGGGCTTGGTCTGTGGTGGCTTGAGAAAGAAGAAAGAAGGTAGGGCATGAGCAAGAAGAAAGCAGAAGGTGTGGATCTCACCGTGTACCGCAAAGCGGCGGGGGATCTCTCGGACGAACAAGATCAAGCCGATCAGTCGATCGCCTTGCTCCAAGAGCTGATCGTGGCATCGGAGACGGACTTGGCTTTCGCTTCGGAGATCCTCTTGGACGTCAAGGCGAAACACTCGGAGCTAGAGTCCCGCCGAAAGAGCGTGGTCCAGCCCTTGAACGGCGTGGTGCGGGAGATCAACTCGTGGTTCAAACCCGTCCGCGATCGCCTCGAAACGGCGGAGCGGATCCTCAAGGCGAAGCTTGCCGGGTATATCGAAGCTCGCGAAGAAGCGAACCGCGAAGCGCTGGCCACCGCGTCCACGGCGGAGACGGGGGCGGAGGCGGCCGCGGCTCTCGCCACGATCGAAGACGTGGCCACGGCTCCCGGGACGAGCACCCGGAAGGTATGGCGCTTCCGCGTGGTGGACGCCCAAGCGCTCCCCCGTGAGTGGCTCGTCCCCAACGTGGAAGCGATCGCGGGATACGCCAAAGCCGCCAAGGGGGAGCCCCACCCGATCGCCGGAGTGGAATTCTTCCAAGAGACGATCGTGGTGGCTTCGCGGGGAGCGTAGCTAGCTCGGCGGATAGAACGGGGAAGGGATCGCTTCGAACCGGGATCGGGCAACGGCCGTGACGCCCCCCGGACCGGAGCTTCCCTCCCATCGTGCAATATAGGGTTTGATCGCTTTGTCCCCGTCCAAGGGGATCGTGTAGTCGTATTCCCATCTCCCCGTCGAAGGGTTGGAGAGCGAAGCGTGGAGCACGTCCACGATCGTCTCTCCGTCCCCTTCCAAGATCCGCAAGAGCGCGACGTCCGGATTCGCCGCGTTTCCGTCTTCGTCCGCGAAGTCCACGTACAACGTGACTTGCTGCCCCATGTGATACTCCGGGATCGGATCGTCGGCTTGGCTCATCTTTTACACTCCGGTTTACGGATCCCCGCCGTGGCGGAGCTTGTCTCGTGCTGGCCGCTCGTGGCGCTAGACGTGGCGATGCTGGCGCTCCGCGCCGTGCTCCGCGCCCTTCCCCCCGCCACGGCGGAGCTTGTCACCAGTGTGCTCGAGAGCGCCGTGCTCGTCCGCTGAGAGCCGGGACAAGCGCGTCCCGTCACGCCTCCCGTGATCGCCACGATCCCGTCGTGGGCAATGAACGCGACGGGAAAGAAGATCCCGTCATGAGCCACGGCGTGGACGTTGATCATGGTTGCCGCGTCCCCGTGATCGTGGTCCCCACCACGGCCAATTGAATGTCGATCAAGCTCCCGTCCGCCGGGACCTTGATCGACGTGGGTGTGTCCACTCGTGGGTTGGCGGGATCTAGGTGCAAGCGTTGCCAAACCTCTTGGAGATGCAAGGCTTCCGTGGGCGAGAGCGATCCTTCCGACCACGGTCCGGTCCCACCTTCCGCCAAGATCGCGTCTCGCGCCGCGTTTACGTCCGCCAGTGTGGCGAACCCGATCGCGGTGCTCCACGTGGCGTCTCCGTGGCTCTCCAGAGCGGCGAGCTCCACGGACGTGGCGAAGCCCGTTGCGGTGCTCCACGTGGCGTCTCCGTGGCTCTCAAGCGCGGCGAGAGCGGCGCTCGTGGCCAGCCCCGCCACTACGGCCGTGGTCCACGAGCCAGCCCCGTGGGACACGGTGAGCGCCGCGTCCACCGCAGCGGTGAGCGTGGCACGCTCTCCGGGCGTGAGCGTCATGGCATCCCCCGGCGTGGCGAAGCCCGTTGCGGTGCTCCACGTGGCGTCTCCGTGGCTCTCAAGCGCGGCGAGAGCGGCGCTCGTGGCGAGGGAGGATACATCCGCCGTGATCCAGTTGCCCGCCCCATGGGAGCCCGTGAGCGCCGCGTCCACCGCGGAGATCGCCCCCGCCGTGAGCGTCATGGCATCGCCCGGCACGGCAAAGCCTGTTGCGGTGCTCCACGTGGCGTCTCCGTGGCTCTCGAGCGCCGCGAGAGCGGCCGCGGTGGCGAAGCCCGTTGCGGTGCTCCACGTGGCGTCTCCGTGGCTCTCAAGCGCGGCAAGCTCCGCGCTCGTGGCGAGATCCGCCACCCATTGATCCACCTTGATCTCTCCGTGGAAGGGGACGTTTTTCGCCGTGCCCCCCGTCTCGTCCACGCGGATCATGTAGGTTTGATCCCCCGCCGGAGCCGTCCAGTCGTATCGGTATTCCCCGGGGGCAAGCGTGGCGGAAACCTCCGCCATGGTTTGTTGCCGCGTGGTCCAGCCCGAAGACTTGAAAGTGGAGTCCGCGAAGTCCAGCCAAAAACCGTCACTCACGCGCTGGATCGCCACGACCACGGTGGAGAGCCCCGTAAGAGCCACGAGCGCCCCACTCTTGACGGCCGGCGTTTGGATCCGCTCCGTATCCCCTCCGAGGATTCTCACCGATGCCATGATCTACTCCGCGTCAAGAAGGGGACTCGCGTCCCACGTGTCGAGATCCGGGACGCTCTCGCCCAACAAGAAAGCATAGAGCACGGCCGCGAGCGTCCCGTGGAGATTCGAGCCCCCGGCGATCAAGGTCCCCGCGAGGCGTGAAAAGCCATCATAGGGAACCGTAGCTCCACCACAATCGGGGCAAGCGATCTCCAACTTGCACCAAGCCCCACAAGCGGAACACTTCCGGAGCGCGGTATTCGGTGACAACGGGTGGCACCCGTCTTCGATCTTGAAGTACGCGGGAGGGACACGGATCCCGGTGACGGGATCGGCGTGCTCCACGAAGCTCCCCTCCACGATCTGTCCGAAAGCCACCCAGATCTCCACCCACCGTTCCACGTTGTTTTCGACCTTGAACGCTACCACTTTCGCGGAGTCCAAGACGACGGGCTCGATCGTTCTGTGCAGAGTGACGGGCATGGTTAGCTGGCCTTTCTTCGTGATCCTGATCGCTGAAGCGCTTGGCGGTACACGGCCACCGTCTTGTCCACGGCCGCTTCCCACGTGAAAGCCTCGATCCTCTCAAGCCCGCGCCTCTTGAGTGTCTCGCGGATCGATGGGGCTCGCAAGATATCGAGCCCACGGACGATCGCCCGGGGGCTCCCCGGCGGAGCGATCAAGGCATACTCCCGGCCGCTCGCGTCTTCCACGATCTCTCCGAGCCCGTCCACGCGAGTGGCGAGCAAGGGGACGCCGGAAGCCATCGCCTCCAAGGCAACGATCCCGAAAGGCTCATGCGTGGAAGGCATGATCACCGCGTCCGCTACGGAATACAGATCGTGGAGCGCTTGGCCGTGCTTGAATCCCACCCACCGCAAGCGCTCCGGGTGCTCCGTTTCGAGCTTCCGGATCCGTTGCGTGACGTGCCACCCTTCGCGCTCCGCTTCGGAATTGGCGTTCACTTCGCCAGCGATCACGATCTGCCAACCTAGATCGCCGCTTTCGATCGCCTCCAAGAGTGGAACGATCCCCTTCATGGTTGCGATCCTTCCGACGTAAAGCCCGATCAACCGATCGCGATCGAGCCCGTGCGCGGCTCGAGCACGCTCACCACTTCCGGCGTGCGGATGCCACTCCGCCGGATCGATCCCGTTGTGGATCATGTGGATCGGTCGCTTCGTCAAGAAGGTTTCCCGAACGATCCGGATGTAGGCTTCCGAGCAAAGGATCGTCTCGTCCGGATCTGCGATCAAGTTTCCCTCTTGTGTGCGGAGATAGAATTCGATCTCCGGCCAGTCCCCGATCGTGGCCATGCATCCGGGATCTTCGACCATGGCAAGTTTGGTGATACAAAGGTGCATGGTCCCCACGAGAGGGGCTCCAAGCGCGTCGCGCATCATCCGACCCAATTGCACGGATCCCCACTCGTGCTCGTGGACTAGATCCCATCGGTGACCGTCCGCGAGCAAACGCGCGAGCGTGCGGGCAAGTTGGAGATCAGCGAACAAGAAAGACGAGAGATCCGCCGTCTTCGGTTTGTAGCAAACAAGCTTGTCCGCTTGCCACTTCCGGAAACCGCGGAAGACTTCGCACCCTTCGCCGGGACCGTTCGTCACGAAGTCGATCTCCACGTCCGGACGCTTGGCCATCGTTTCGTAAAGCTTCCGGCAATGCATCCCCATGCCACCGAGGATCCACGCGGGATCTTCATGGCAGATCGCCAGAACACGGATCGGAGTTTCTTCGATCATGACAACAAGAGGATCTCCCCCCACACATTCAAGGTCCGATAGCCCGCGGCGAAGTTTGTCCACGTCGTGCGAAGGACTCGCGTGCTTGGGCCGGTGAGTGTGAGATAGGCGTCCGTGAGCGCAATGTCCGCCCCGGTGGAGTCGAAGATCTTTGCGCTCAAGTAGAGCGCCGCGGCCGCTTTCGCGTAGGTGTGAGCATAAGCCGTCGTGGTGATCAAACCATGCCCCCCAAGTCCCGCCGTTGCCGCTTCTAGGCTCGAGCGCGTGGCCACGCCCACCACGCCGCTTTTACCCGAAGCAAGCTCGATCGTCCGGTTCGATCGGAACGAGAAGATCGCCGCCACCGTGGAGAGTGGTACGGGGAGATCCCATTGTCCCGGCCCGAACGGGAGCGGCGCAACGGAGAGCGTAGTGTTTGAAACCTCGGAGTTGCTAGGCGCCACGTGGTGCTGATCCGCCGTGACGTTGGAGATCGCCGCGTGGATCGTCGGATGGCGGAGCAAGTCTTCCGGTCGCACTACTTCACCGCGATCGCACCATACACGGAGAGATTCCGCGCGAGCGTCCCATGAGTGTTCCGGAATTCCAAGACAAGCTCGTTTCCGTCGATCCAGGCATCATCAAACCGGATATTCGGTCCAAACGTTTCCGTATGTGAGAGATAGGAGTCCCCGTGGAGCCGGGAATAGGCGCCCACGTAACTCGTGGGGTATCCTCCCGCGCCGTATGCTCGGATCCCCACGGCCGCCGCTTCTCCCGCCACGTCGTGCGCCAAGAAGAAGACGCCTTCGTGGCCTAGAATATCCGTGTTCACCACGCCACGGAGCACGCCCCATGCCACGCGGTGGCCGGACGAGCCAAGCGAGATCCGAAGCTCATAGCTCGTGAGCGCGGCGATCGCTTGGGAGTTGACTTGCACCTTGACGGTTTCCGCCGCGTCGTGGTGATCGTCTTGTCCCACGTCCACGAGCAGATCGTGATCCGTCACCACGTCCGATCCCGCAAGTCTCACCATAGGAGCGCCGATCCTTTCACCCACAGAGTGGACGAACCTCCAAAGTGATTCCGGAAACGGAGGCGGAGCACGGCACCCACGATCCAAGCGTCTTGGAGGGAGACGTTTCCACCGGAGTCGAAGATCTTTTGAGAGAGTTGAGCGTCCCCTTGGCTCTTCGCGTAGGTGGCACAGTAAGAGCGCTTGAATCCGGGAGTCCGGACGGAATGTCCCATTGCCTCCGCGGAGCTTGTTGTGGCGTGGACGGAAGCACACTCCCGCCACTTCCCCGTCCCCGATCCTCCGCCGGACGTGGCCGGTCCCATGAGTTGCACCCGGGCGACTTTGAGCGCGGAGCTCGGGAGCGTGACGTCCAGATCCCACGTGGTCCCCGGGGGGAGGCTTTGCGTCACGTTGGAGAAAGACACGGAGCGCGGCGCGGCGTGGTGATCGTCCACCGTCACCGTGAGAGCATCGTGGCTCCGCCCGTCCGTGTCTTGTTGGGTTCTCATGTGGTCGGAACGCTCTCCCCCTCACTCGTCAAAAGCGTTGTCCCGATCGAGAGCGATCGGCGGAAGTCGCCGGAGTCCGTGGGGATCTCTTTCACTAGCGCGAATTCTTGGCGGTACTCCGAAAAGACGATCCCCGTCACGACGGGATCGGCGAAAGCCCCGCCGCGATCTGATCCCGTAACGTAAAACTTCCGCCACGTCGCACCCAGATCAGTGGAATAGAAGATCAAGGGATCGGTGGCACTCGCCGCGACCCACAGACTCCCCGCCGTGGCGAGGCAACGGCTTTGAAACTTCAGAGTAAGGCTATCCACGATCTTGGACCATGCGATCCCGTCCGGAGAGGTCCACACGGAAGACTCCGTGAGAAGCATCCAAACACCAAGCTCCGCGTTGTAAGCCACGGACTTGGGCTCGTCCGAGGCTCCCGTGCCCACAATGCCCGGGGCTCGGAGCGTCCAAGAGACTCCCCCGTCCGTGCTCGTCCAAAGATCGGGCGTTTGGTTATCGCCAAACGCTACGATCGTCCCCGCGTCGTCCACGGCCATACACTCCACGATCACGGAGTTGACGGGCGAGCCGATCCCGGTTCCCGCGGCCCACGTCATGGCCGAAGCGGGAGACGTCCAGAGAAGCGGAGCCCCCGCGCCGTCGTCTCCACCGGCAGCAAAGCGTCCGTTGCCACCGTCCCAAAGCCCCGTGTTCACCACGGAGCCCACCCCCGTCACGCTCCGCACAGTCACCACGGCTCCGATCGTATCCACGATGTTTCCCGAAGCGTTGCCCCCGGCAATGTAGAAAGCGCCCACCGTGGCGGGAGCATCGGCGGGAGGCTTCGAAGCGCACCACGTGAGGTTCGTGGCCATGCCCGCCACGCTTTGTTCGAACCACCACGAGCCGTCGTGGGACTGATTCAATTGTGCATTGCCCGCGACTTGCTCCCCTACCACGATATAGCGCTCCGTCCCACGGTCGAAGCAAAGCGCCGCGGCGCTCTGGCGAACCGATCCCGTTGTCTCGGACTTGACTGGCAAAGACCAGTTTTGGATCTGCATATCCGAAAAGAATTGGATCCACTGGCCGATCTCGTTGTGGAGCTTGTTGACGTGCTGAGCGGGTGGGTTTTCTTCTGGCAAGAAACCATCATCCCGTTTGCCCGCGCCGGGCTCCACTTTCGTGGGCGTACCGTCCCACGGCTCGCCCGGATCGTTCAAGTTGAGATCGTTGGCCCACGAAGGGATCAAGCCTTGCGGGCGTGTGGTTCGCTTGTTTGCCATCTTCTAGTCCTCCACGCTCGCGAAGTATCCCACGTCCGAGGTCCCGGCTCCCGTGTCTCCAAAGCCCTTCCCCGTCGTGGGGCTTCCGCCGTTGTCCGAAAACGTGAGCTTGTCCGCTTCCGTGATCGTCTTGGTGTAGTTCAAGAGCAAACGCACGCCTCCCGCGTCCGCGCTTTCGAGAAGCGCGTGGACCAAAGCCGGCGTGAGCGTGAGCGGATCGGTGATCGTGATCCGGATCTGCGCGGGAGGCTCGTCCCGGACTTCGAAGTTTTCCCCGCCCGTGAGGATCAACGTTGCGACGTTGATCAAGTCCTCCGCCGTGGAGTCCGAGAGATTGATCGCGATCCTCGCTCGGATCGCAGTCTTGTATTCCGCGTCATCCGCCGTCGTGCGGGGCTGGCCTACGATCGCCCCGATCGTTTCGAGTTGAACGCCTACGGCCGCGTCCAAGACGCGCTCCAAGATCACTTCGAAGGTCGCATCTTCGATCGCTTGGATCTGCGCCGCGTAGGATCGCGCGAGTGCTTTGAGATCGTCCGCGTTTTTGAATTGATCCAAGAAGCGCGACACGGAGAGCGCTTCGTGCTCGGAGTATTGATCGATCAGCGTCATGGATCACCGGGTGGAGAAGTAGTAAACCACGAGCCCAACGATCGCGCTCGTGATCAACGTCGAAGCGATCGACAAGAGCCACCACTTCCACCGATCCACTTCCGCTTTGCGCTCACGGAGCGCCGTCTCCAAGCGGACGATCTCGTGGGCTCCGGTGGCTTCCGCGCCCTTCTCGAGCTTGGCGATCCGCTTCTCGAGCGCTTCCGAGCGCTCTTGTGATCGGACCTCCGTCCGCGTGATCGCCGTGGTGATCGATCCTAGCTCCCTCAAGAGCTTAGCTTGCTCGTCCGGATGCATACTCTCGGGAACCTCGATACGCTGAGACTCGGGTGGAATAGACGCGACGGGAAGAAGAGCGACCACGTTGGACATAGTATCACCTTTCGATCCAAGCCCGGATCTCCACGGCGCGGAGATCGTGCCATCCACAAGCGATCGTGTCGTGCTCGTTTCCACCGATCCCGAGATATCGCGATCCCTCCACGCCCACCACGGCGCGGACGTGCCCGCGGCCGCCTCGGAGGGGATCCTCCCCCGCCCGGCCGCAGATCGCCAGTGAGCCCGGCGTGGGTGTCCAGTCCGCCGGGCGGAGCGTCCCCGCCGCTCGCGCGTCTTCCACAAGCTCCCGGACGCTCACCCGGAGCCCGTGAGGGGGGATCTCCCCGGGCAGCAAGACGGCGCGGAGCGTCTCGGAGGCGAGCGCCGCGCACCACGGCGATCCCGCGTCGTCCGTGGGGAGAGCGAGGGGAGTCCCCCCGTTCCACACGGGCTTCCCCTCCCCGTTGTTTCCCAAGTAAGCCCCTCCTCTCCGGCAGTGTTTCGAGTAGCTCAAGATCCGGGGATCGTGCTCCGGTCCGGGGATCTCCCGGACGTCCGAGCCGAATTGATACCCGAGCCAGATCAGGCAACGCTCACCCACCGGATAGTCCCGGGGCTCGATCCCGAAGTCCCACGGGTTTCCCCCACAAGTGCAGTCTTCGTCAAGGTCGCACGTGGGGGCGTGGATCTCGGAGCTTGGCAGGGTGTCCGGTATTCGCTCTGAGAGCCCCGCAGACGAGCCGGGGCAATCCGGGTGGATAACGTAAGGCACGACACCCGAAAGGCTGAGAGCGTCCGCGTGGTGAGGATCCACGATGTGATCGCGGAGATCCACAGTCCTTCCGTGGTGGCGAGCGGCGGCGAGCACGTACCAAGCGGCCATGCTGTAATCCCAAAAAGCGCGGTAAAGGTGTGCATATTCGGGCTTTTGAACGACCCACCCGGTCCCGGAGACGTTGGGCGAGCCCCACGAGATGGGCTCCCGGACGCTCCACCCATACTCCAAAGCATAGCGGGGGCGGATCGTGGGCGATCCATCCGGCGCGGTCCGGTAGCGCCGAAGCCCATACGTCTTGCCCCATCCGGAGAGACGCACGGTGGGGGGATACCCGAGCCGCTGGCACTCCGCCTCCACGGCGTCCGCGTGGGCTTTCGCCGCCTTCTTCGTCATGCTCTCCGATCGACGGATCCCGGGGAGCGTGGGGAGCGTGTGAGGTCCCACCCATCGGGCGTCCGGGTGGGTGGCGGCCGCGTCGTAAAGCCACGGCGTGGGGCTCATGACGTCCCCAAGCTCAAGCGCGATCAAGTCCACAAGCTCCGCGCTCACGCCGTAGAGCGCCACGTAATCGTCGAAGGTCCCGATCGCGAGCGGCCGCGTCATGGCTTGGATCTCATAGTCACCGAAGATGATGGGCTTCCACTCGAGCACGGCGTGGCCATTCCGGATCGCGCGGAGCACGGCGTCCGCGTAACCGTCCCCGAGAGCTTCGGGGACTTCCTCCGCCCACCACGTGGAGCCCTTCATGGGTGCGCCTTCCGTTGGAGTCCGGCGAGTTTCCAAAACGTGGCCACCCGAGCCTTGATCAACTTGGAGCGCTTCGGGTAACGGACGCCACCGTATGCCCCGAAGACGCAACGGGGGAGCGCTTTCTCCGGTCCACCGCAACGCTTCCGGACGCGATCGAGCAAGAGCAAAGACACACGAGCGCAACGGCGCGTGGCGGCGAGATCGGTCCCCACGAGATCCTCCGCCTTGAAACGATCCGGCCGTGGCGTGAGTTGCCCGGGCGCCAAGAGGATCTGCCCCAAGCACGACGATCGGCACGTCCCGGGGATCCGCTCGCCCTTACCCGGGGCTCCGCCCGTCCACTGGCAATCCCCCTTGATCTTTCCGGAGTGTACTTCCTCCCGAAAGTGGCTCTCGTGGAAGAAGACGGAGACGACATAGCGCCGGAGCTCGGAGTCTCCCGTCTCCAAAGCCACGGCTTGCGCGATCGTCTTGAGCCTCGGAAGCTCCGCGGGAACCTTCGAAGGCTCCGGAAGCAAAGCGAGGATCAACGCGAGGATCTCGATCATCCGTCTCGCTCCACCGCTTCCCGGGCTCGCCGGTTGATCTCGCTCTCGCGATCTTCGCCCACGATCGGATCGAGCTTGTTCCCGGGCTTGGCGGACTCACCGATCCAGCCCTTGATCACGCCTCCGAGGAAAGCTCCAAAGATAGACAGCCACGTCATGGGATCGCCTCGCTTAGCGCTTGCTGCGCCGTGAGAGCCGCGGAGATGAGCCCCGCAAGCTTGGACAAGTCCGGTTCGTGTCCGGCAAGCTCCGCCGCCTCCGCGGCCGTGAGAGCCACCCGGGCGGATGCCAGCGCGGCGCGGAAGACTCGAAAGGCTCGATAGGCTGGCGCCCATCTCGCCGCCACGTGATCTAGCGCTTCGATCTTCTGTGCTTTGGTGAGCGTGGGGCTTTCGATGATCGCTTGGGTGTCCGCTTCGTGGAGCCCTTCGATCTCCGCCTTCGTCTCCACGGCCGTGGCGTTTGCGACGTTCCACGCGCTCCGAAAGGGAGCGGTCCCGGACGAGCACCCGAGCAAGAGAAGCACGATCCCCACGAGCACGAAGATCCAACCCTTGTCCACGATCACGCTCCCCCGTTGGGCTTCGTCTTGCTCGGCCGATAGGTATTGACCCCGTTAGCGGCGAGAATGATCCCCACGGCGGAAGACACGACCGTAACCCACGGAGCACCTTCCGCGATCAACCACACGGCCGGCGGAAGCATGAGAAACCATGCGGCCGCTTGCTTGCGCCGCGGCGTGGTGAGGATCTTGTCTCGCACCCACGGAACGGACTTGATCGCCCACATGATCACGAAGAGCAGTGCAACAATGATGAGCCGCGCTTCGCCGCTCTGGATCCACACGATGATCTGATCTGTGCTTGGCATGGTCTTACCTCACGGAAGGGGGAGGATCTGCTCATTGATCACGATCCGCGCCGTATCGAGCCGGGCGATCTCTCGTTCGCTGATCGAGAGATTCGCGGTCCCCACGGGGAGGATCGCAAAGCCTAGTTGCGGCGGAGAGTACATATCGAAGATCCCCGCGAAGCCCATCGCCACGTCGATCAGTCGGTTGGCGATCACGTCACGACCTTGCTGAAGATCGGAAGTATTGAGAGCCACGAGCGCGGCTTTCAAGGCGGCCGCCCCGGCGTAGCCGGTGGCGATATTCACGGAAACAAACATCTCGATCCACACTTGCTTCTCCGTGGGTCGGGTGAAACCGATCGTGTGGAAGCCCCCTTGGGAGTCCGTGGCCACGCCGGACTCCAAGCCGAAAGCCAAGATCCCCGCGGGCTTGGTGTCGAAGATGGCTTGAGCGATCTGGTTATTCGTGAGCGCCGGGGGGCTCCCGTCATAGATGACACACTCGATCGACTTGCCCGGGAGCCCCGTCGCGTCCACCACGTCCGTCACGTTTTCGAAGACGCTCGCTTGCTCTATTGACTGCACGCCGTCAACTTCGAAAGCGAGCAAGTCCGCGCGGATCGCGTCCACCGTAGCGGAGCCAGTCGCCCGAAGCTCTTGCTCTCGCCGGAGACGGAGGATCGGATCGTCGTCCGCCTCGCGTCCCGTGTAGGCGTCCGCCGCGTTTGTTACCGAATTCCAACCCACGACGGGCGTAGCAATCACGGTGATCGTTCCGGCGTTTGCTGGCACGGCTCCCGCGTCTTCCGCTTCGAAGTCCACGGACTGCGCCCCCGCAACTCCGGCCGTGTAATCATCCGCCGGAGTCCACCTATTGTCCGGAGCGCCCACGACGTGGGCGAAGTGTGTCCCGGCCACGAGCGCGGTCCCGAGATCAAGATCGCACGTGAGCGTGACGGTGGACTTGGTGGCCGGTCGCTTCACGGTCCCGGTGAGCGCGGAGAGCTTCTCCAACAAGAATCCCTCCGCCGCGTCCGGGTTGAACCCGTTATAAGCCACTTCCACGACTTCCCACGCCTCGCGGAGTTGCGAGGCAAAGATCCCGTTGATCTGTCCGAGGGGCGAATCCGCGGCCGTGTTCAACGTGGCGTCTATGTCGGCTTTCTGGCGAGCGGAAAGCTCATCCAAGATCTCTTGAACCGTCTTGATCTGGAGTCCGGCGGCCGTGACGTAATCGCCCATGGTTGAACCTCAAGTCTCAGAGATGGGATCGCGTGGCACTTGGATGATAAATTCGTCCGGTTGAGCGCGGAACACCACGCCACCCGTGAGCACGATCTCCAAGGGGTGGATCGTGAATGTCCGGATCGCCCTGTCGTGCGTCGTGGCCATCCGCTTGATCGCAAGCACGCCAGGCGTCCCCAAGATCGCCCGGCGGAAGACGCTTTGGATCAATCCGAGATCCGGATTCTTGACGAGCACAACTTGGAAGTAGGGGATCCCTTGGCGCTTGTCGAGGAACCACTCCGCCAAGAAGAATTGGAGACGGACGCGGAGCCGTTGGGCGATCGCCGGGACGCCTCGGAGGATCACGATCGGGATTGCCACGTCCCACGTGGCTTCGTCCAAGGCAAGCTCCGCGAAAGGGAGTGTTCCGTCGAGGTCCCCGTCCGCCGTGGTAACGACCACGGAAGGCGAAGCGATCGGGTAACTGTAGGAGGGGAGGCTCATGCTTCGTTTCCAAACGTGTCGATCGCGATCACTTCGAAGACGGCGGACGTGATCCACCCACCGTTCCGCCGGACAGAATAGCGCCAGCCCCCGGCGATCGCCACTCGGGTGGAGTAATTGGAAAACTCCCCGCGGAAGCTATCCCCATCGTGGACCACGAGCGTTTGATCGTTGTGCGTCACGAAGATCGCCACGCGCCTCAAAGCCACGTCGTCCGTAACGTCGAAGCTCACCGGGGAGTTACGCTCGAGTGGAGTCCCCACGACAGGATCGAAGTTTCCGATCGTGGGTGCCGTCGTGTCCCCGGTCCCTCCGTGGGCGCTCCGCGCCGTGGGCACCAAGTCCGCCGCGTCGATCCGTCTCTGTGGGTGATCTGCCATGGCGCTATGACGAAAGCGGCGTGGTGGCTCCGTCCCACTCCACGTTAACGTCTCCGAGGGAGATCCGGGCCAAGCCGTCGAAGGTTTCGCCGGGGGCTCGGGTTACTCCGTTCCACTCCACGAAAGAAGTGATCCCTTTGAAAAAACCGCTCCCGAGAGCGGCTCGACGTCCGAAGGCGATCGGAGCGCTGAGATCCGCTCCGTCCGTGTCGTCTTCCGTGCTATTCGGGAATTGTTGCCCGAATTGAGAATTGAACGAGAGCGCCGAAAGCTGGGCATAGGTGCTCGTCCCCGGTTGATACGCCGTGCTCCGAGCCACGGTGACCGCTCCCGTTTCCGCGCTCATAGCGGAAGCGGAAACCCACCCGGTCCCGCCCCCGTCGAAGAAGAAAACCCACGGCTCCGTCTCCGCGGGATCCTCCGCTGCGGTGATCGGGATCAACCCATATCCGCCTTGGTGATTCGAAAAAACTCCGGACAAGTGAAGCCACGTCCAGAACCCATAAGGAGCCGCGTCGTCCGCTCCCATGTGGAGCACGTTTGCTCCGCTGGACGAGACGTTAGCTAGCCCGTGGATCTGTTGCTGATCCACCGCGGTGGGCGGATTGCCCGCGTCTCCCCCCGTGAATGAGGCGGACGGAGAGACGCTCAAGATCCATTGGGCGTCCACCGCGTTACCTCGTTCCCACAGGAATTCCCGCGCCCCATCGGGCTGGCGCAGCACAAACCAAGACTCCGAGACGCCGGAAACATACTGCGAAAGATCCCCAAACGCGGCGATATTGTCCCCCGCCCCTCCGATCGTGCCGTTGCTAGATCGGGGCACGGTCCACCCGGGACCTCCCGGGCTCGCCGTGCGCATGAAGTCCAAGAAAGCGAAGAGATAGATCAACGCGCCGTCCGTGGACGGGATCGACGTGTTAGGAATGAAACGCATTGTCATGAGATCAACTCTCCGCTTTGAGCTTGGTGGACGCCACGTCCGCCGGGGGCGTGTATGGTGGCGCGGCCGGAGGTCCAGACGTCCCACTTCCCGCGGTCACGCCTCCGTGAGTGTGCGAGCTGAGAGCCGAAGCGATACTCCCGAGCTCCGCGAGAACCTTCGCGTTCATTGCCACGAAGTCCACGGCCGCCGGTCCCACTTTGACTTCCGCCCCTTCGATCACCAGCGCCGCGGGATCGGTGGGGATCGATCCCGTCTTGGGCGCGATACCAGGGATCGCGATCGGATTCCCGAGCCCGTGCTTCCCGAGATCCACGGGGTTGGAGACTGCGCCCGTCTCTCTCCACTGGCCTATCGCCCACGAGTTGAACACCAAGAGCACGAAGTCCCCCACCGCAATCGGCCACGTGATCGAGTAGGTGTCCGCGGAGCCCCGGGGGAAGAGCACCGGGACGTTGGGGATCTTCGGGAGATCTTCATGTTGGATCGCTCCGGCCGTGTCCGGGATCGCACGGCGGATCATGGGGAGAACCTCCGCCGTTTGCGTGCTCGGATCGTAGGACTCGATCCGCCCGGGAAGCGCGACGTGCAGATCAGAGAGCCGCGAAGCGATCGCGTTTCGGATGATCTCCGCTAGCGTGGGCTCGCCACTCATAGCTTTTCCGCCTCCAGATCCACGTACCAGTCTTCCCCCGCCGTGTCCCCAGTGTAAGCCGCTTTGATCACGCGAAACGATCCGGTAAGCCACTCGCTTTCGACTTCCACGATCCGCCCCGGGAAAAGATCGGGGATCAGCAAAGCTTGAGCGGAGAGGATCCCTTCGTTGTCCACGCTAGGCGAGCCCACGAGCCCCGTTTCCGGCGTGAGGGATACCGCGGTCCCCGTGAGCGCTTGGCGAAGTGGCAACAGTTGCAAAGCGCCGTTTTGGATGCTCCACTCGAAACCCACGCTCCCGGCAAGCTCCGTGATCACTTGCGAGACTTGTCCGGACAAGACTCCGCCTTGTGGGAAGAGCGCCGGGAAGCTCGAGAGCTTGAGCGTTACGTAAGGGAGCGAGAGGTTCCCCTCCCCCACGCCAAGAGCTTTCGAGACTTGCTTGAACACGTCCACGTTACTCGTCCCCTTGGCGATCGAGACGTTGATCCGCGCTTGCTGATACTCTTTCTCCCCGTCTCCGCTCTGGATCGACGTCACGAGATCCGGACCGTCTCGCGTGGTGTAAACGGTTCGCATGGTCCCGAGATAGAGCATTGCTGTTTGCCCTTCATACCCGGCGTCAATCTGCACGGGGACGCCACCGGACAAGCTCTTGATCTCTTCTAACTGGAGTCGATTGCTCGGGTTGAGATTCCAGATCTGTAGCTCCGCCGTATTCGGCTCGGGCTTGAGTGATCGCTCTACGTGGAAAGCCACGTCCAAGTGACTCCCCGGCTCCGCTGGATCCACGACGATCTCGATCGTGGAGATCGCCACTCGCGCCGCTCTTCGAAAGAGACGTGTCATCCGATCCCCGCGAGCGCCTCCACGTCTTCGTCCGAGGCGTAATAGAAGAGCCGGACTCGCGTCCCGAAGTCCGTGTAACCGGGCGGCTCTCCGCCTTCTTCCAAGTCGATCGCGATCAGCTCACCGGGAGGAAGACGATCGTCCCACTTGGACCGGGTGAGAAAGCCCCAATTGGCGATCATCTTGATCCCCGTCAAGAGTGGCGATTCTTCCGCGTCATAGATCCCCATGTAGAAGCGCCCCTCTCGCCCCACCCAATCGAAGCGAAAAAGGAAGTCCCGCCCCTCCAAGCGGACGCGCTCTTCATAAAGAGCTTGCCCCGGAAACACTGGCACGATCACTGGCATGGTCAGATCAACCCTTGCGACGAGAGAAGGTTATACGCGATCGACGCCGGTTTCTTTTCGTCTTCCCCCGATCCGGGAGGCTTCGCCCCTTGCGTGCCTAGCTTCGCTAGCTTCCCGCCGCGCGGCTCTTCGGGGACCGGCGGGGACGCCACTTGTCCGGACTCCACCACGCGGAGTTGACGGAGATCCATCGCAAACGCCACGCCGGAGTCCCCCGCACGCCGGGGAGCGCTCACGCGCTCTAGGATCATATCTTCGTACCATCGGAGCGTCGTTAGCACTTGGAGCAAGACGGCGTTTTTTTGTAGCTCCAAGAGGATCTCGTGGGTTTCGCGTGGGGCGTCGAAGACTTCCGGGAAGACCAAGACTTGCGCCGTGCGCTCCGGCGCTCCGAAGATCGCGCCTTCCACGGCGGACACGGCGTTTCGATAGAGTGATCCAGGCGTCCCTTCCAAGGGGACTTCCCACTCCGGGATCTCCAACTTGAACGATCGAAGCTCTCCGCGTTGCGTGAAAGGGTTGGGGGCGATTGGCTGATTCGACACGTATCCCACGAGAGTGATCCGATCAGGCAAGGGGCGGACGTGATCGGTAACGTCCACTCCCACTTCCACGGGATGCTCCGTGATCTCGCTTGCCGTCTCGTGGTTCTCATCTTCGATCACGTCGAAGGTGACCACGCGCTCCGAGCCGTCGTCTGGAATGATGTAGGCTGCCATGGCCTAGGTTGCCTCCACCGTTTGCGTGAGAGCCGCGAGCGTCGCGCGACGATTGTCCGTGAGCTCCGAGCGGATCCCTTGCCGGAGTTTTTGGATCTGCGGATCGCTGGCACTCCCGCCGGAGACGGAGAGATCGATCTTGCTTTGAAAGACGATCCCGCCGCGAGGGATCGCCGCGCCCCCCGTGCGTGGTGCGGTCACCGCGGAAGGGATCGCCGCGCGTGCAGTTTGCGCGAAACGCTCCGCGGATCGCATCGCCTCCGCAGGATCAAACATACCGGCGATCAAGGGCTTGCCGATCTCTTCCCTCGCCAAGCCGGACGGGCTCTTGATCCGGAGTAACTTTTTCCCCGCGTTCACCGCGTCTTTCGCTACGTTTTTGACCGCTTCCGCCACCGCGGCCGCGCCGTTTTTGATCCCCTCCACGAGCCCATCGATCAGCGCTTCGGCAAGCTCCACGGCCGCTGCAAACCAGTCCGGTCCGAAGCCTAGGATCTCTCCGATGATCCCAACGATCGCGCTAACGATCGCGGCTCCCGCTTGGGAGAAACCTTCCGGGACGTCTTCCACGAAGAAGCGGACGATCATCGCCCCCACTTGAGAGAAGAATTCCGCGATCGGTCCCGTGCTCTCTCCGGAGAAGAAGGTAACGATCGACTTCCCGAGAGAGTCGAGAGCGTTTGCGGCAAGGTGAACGGCTTTCTCCCAATCACCTTTCTTGATCGCGTCCGTGATATCCGTGATCGCCTTGACTACACGCCGCGCGGATCCCGGCCCGAAGAGCTTGTCCAAGAAGTGACCGATCACGCTATCGCCACCCTTGAAAAGCGAGATCAGATCGTCCACGAGCAAGATCAGGATCGCGATCTTGAGCGCGGGCATGAGAGCCGCGCGCCCAAGCTTGAGAAGCGCCATTCCAAACTTCCCGATCGCGAGCTTCGCGAGCACGCCACCGAGCACCACGAGCGCGGCTTGGAGAGTGTTCGTCCCTTCGAAGGTGCGAGAGAACCACGCCACGAGCTTGGAAAGCCCAAGCGTTAGCTGATTCAAGATCGGCAAGAGCGCCACGGCGATCCGGCTCTTGAGGCTCGTGGTAGCAATGTCGAATTCCGCAAAGCGATCTTGCGCCGCTTCGGCAAGGGGGATCAGATCCTTTGAGAGTCCGCCCCCGAAGCGCTCGAGAGCCGCTAGCGCTTCGTCTAGCCCTTGCTCCCCCTTGGCGAAGAGAGGAAGAAGCTCCGCGCCGCTCCGCCCCATGAGTTGTTGAGCCAGTGCCACGCGCTCCGTGGAATTCTCCAAGCCTCCGAGGGAGAGCCCCACTTCTCGCATGAGCTGATCGCCGGTCTTGAGGTTTCCGTTTGCGTCTTTGATATCGACGCCCAACATTCGGAAACCGTCCGCGGCTTGCTTCGATCCCTGATCAGCAAGAAGCGTGTTCTTTTGGAGAACACGCATAGACTGGTTAAACTTGGTCGTTTCGACGCCAGCGAAACCGGCCGCGGCTTGCCACGCTTGGAGTTGTGTGGACGAGATCCCGAGTTGCGTTGCCGTCTTCCCAAGAGAGTCTCCGGCGTCCACGATATCCGTGACGAAGTTTTTGATCCCCCGGGCAACCACGCCAGCGCCTAGCACCACGCCAAACGATCGGAGCCCACCAACGATCCCGGCGATCCCCTTGTCCGCGGCTTTCATACCGCGCTGATCGAATTCGAAACCGAAACGGGCTAGGATCTCTCGGAGCGCTGGCATCGTTACCTCTCGGGGGACGTTGCACGCCTATCGAGATCGTCGAGAATGGCTAGCACGTCCAGAGCATCATACAGATCGCAAAGACTCCACTTCGTTTCGATATCGATCAGGGTATCGCAGAACCGGGGCGAGCTTGCGACGCGCCAGATCGCCCAGTCGTTTCGTAAGTGTTCGGGGATGGGGACGGAGACGATCCCCTTTCGGCCGGTTTCGAAACCCGGAGAGCGGCGGCGAGATCCTTCGCTTCGCTCCCGAGCCCGGAGAAAAAACTCGAATAGTTGACCTCCACCGCGAAGCGGAGCCATTCCACGAGCTCCACGTAAGCTCCGGCGAAGTGCAGATCGAAAACGCCTTCCGCGCCCAACGGGATCGACTTGTCTTGATACTCTCCGCCGGAGACTTCCGTGTGCTCCGCGAAAGCGTCCACGAAGAAGTCGTATTCCGTCTCTGAGAGCGCCTCCGCGAGTCCGGTGATCAACCGGCCGATCGTCTCCGTGTCGAGACTCTCCGCCGCGCTCACCGCGTCCCCGATAGGTTTCCCCAAGAGCTTCCCGAGGCGGACGAGCACCCGTCCGCCTTGCTTCGCCCCGAATTGCCGAACCGCGTAGGTGTAACCACGCGATCCGAGCTTCTTTTTCTCCGTCTTGATCATGTTGTTGCCCTATCTCAGTGAAAGCACGCCCGTGCTAGTTGCTTCCGTCGAAGCGCTCGAGGCTCGCACAACGGAGCGTCCACTCGCGAGCCGTGGGCTCCCGATCGAAGCTCACGTTTGGAGGCTTGGAGATCCAAGACTCCGCCGCGGCGAAGAGCGCGGTCCCCTGGCGATCCCTCGCGAGGAAAGGACCCACTCCCGCGCCGTTGCCCGCGAGACGATCGATATTGCTGAGAGCCGAAAGAAGCGCGTTGCCCGTGCTTGACTGCATGAGCAAGATCGTGATCGTCGCGCGGCGATCGTTCGTCTTGCTTCGGGTGACCTCTCCGTCCGTCCCCACTTTGTCCACGAAGTCGTCCGCCTCTTGTTCGATCCGGAGAAACTCCCCGTCATCGAAACCCGAGTCGATCGGGATGCCCGCGATCGATACGGAAACCTCGTTTGCATCGTATACCTTGAAACCCATGGTTCGCTTTCGCCTCCGTGTCGATCGGTCAAACCGAGAGCACGCCCGTGATCACGAGCTTGTGGATCGCCCCGGCTAGAGTGGCTTGGAAGGTGACGTCCGGGAGGATCCGGTTTGCTTTGTCCGCCGTGTCGATATCCGCCACCTTTGGAGCGGTCACCGTGGGGGCGGGATCCGCGGCAAGCGCCCCCGCCGTGATCCCCTGATTCAATTGTGCGAGGATCTCCGCACGCATGAGATCCACGCCGCCGTCCGTGAAAGGGATCTTGGCATTGTTCACGAGCACGCCGAAGATCCGTTCCTTGATCCGAGCGTCGAGCCAATCGATCGTCCGGGTGATATCGATGTACTCCCCGGACGCGGTGATCCCGTAGCTCGTGACGTTCACGCCAGCGATCCGCGTGTAGTGATTCCCACCCTTGGACTCGATCACGGAGGCTTGCCCGCCCGTGAGATTCCCGTCCACCGTGACTCCCGCGAGCGTCTTGTAAGCCCACGTGCTCGAGCCGGGATCGGAAGGGAGACGATTGCCCGCCCACGCCGCGCCGCTCCACGACAAGAGCGAGGCTTGGGAGTAGAGGATCGCGGTCCGTGCATAGGCGGCCGCTTGGAGATTGCTCATCACGTCATCCGTGACGCCAATGTCCACCACTTCGGAGTCCGTGGTGTTACAGAGGAAGATCTTTTTTCGCGCCTCGATCCACGCCGCGGCCGCCTCGATCTCCGCCTTGGAATTGGAGTCCAAAACGAGCGCGTACCACCCATCCGGATCGGCACCTTCGATCGCGGCGAGGTCCGTTGCGATCCCGGGATCCACCGTCACGTCTTCGATCGTGAAGTTGTCCGGTTCGTCGAAGCCTTCGAAGTCCACGAGCGCTCCGGCCGTGTCCGTGGTCACCGTCACGTGCGTTGTGTCGTCCGTCGCGGTGACGGACGCGATCGCGTCGATCAAGGCTTGGAGCGCCGTAACCACGGACGCCACGGAGGCGGCCGCGGGGACCGTGTATTGAATCGCCGTGCCGTCCACGTCGAATTCGTACACATAATCTTCCGTGACGTTGATCGGAGTGATCCGAATGATCTGGGTGAAAGCGAGCGTGCGCTTGCCCACCGCGACTTTGTTGGGCTTCGGATTCTGGGAGAGGATCTTGGTGGCGATCAGCACGGCGGGATCGGTCGTGGCGAAGCCCGCGTCCGTCATCTCCGTTAGCGTGGAGAAGTACCGCACGACGGACGCGAAAGCCGTGTGGACTCTGGCGATCAGCGGAGTGCCGAAACCCAAGCGGCTCGGAGTCGTGGTCTGTGCAGTGATCGTGACGTTGACAATATCGGAGAGACTCATGGGTTAGGGCTCCTAGTTGAATGTCCCTTGCGGATCTTCCACGGTTTCAAAGACGGGGATCGGGGTTGTGTCTTCCTCGCTCACGCCAGCCGACAAGATCAATTCGAAGACGGCAACGGAAGTGACTCGATCGTCTTGGAAGACGTTGGGAACGTCAAGCGTCTGTCCCTTGGAGATGATCGCTAGGTTCAAAGCGAGCAAGCGAGAGAGCGAGCTCCGCCACCCGAGGCGCGTCCGGATGGCTCCGGCCGCGTTGAAAGCGAAGCGATCATCATCGTGCCGGAAGCTCTCCACCCGGACGTCCAGAAAGACGCGACGGTGGCCGTTAGCGGACTCGCGGCAAGGGTACTCCGGAATCACGGCTCCCGTGTCCCGGTAGCGTCGATCGTCGATCCCGATCCCTTGCTCCGTCCGGGCGTGTAGCAAGACGATCGCTTGCTTCTTCGGATCGATCATGGGGCGCCGCTTGTCTTGCCACACCACTTGGAGATCCCCGGAGAGATCTCCCATGAGGTCCCGAAGCTCCGGACGGATTGTCTCCCAATCGATCACGCTTCCACCTTGTGAGTGATCGATCCCACGAGTTGTCCCGTCGCGATCAGCGTCGTGGGATTGTCTTGTGGATCCTTCTTGATCGTCTTGGGCGAGACGCTATCGGACTGAATGAAGCCTTGACATTCCGCCACGAGTAGCACGCCCATCTTTTCGAGAGCCGCGTCCACGGTGTTTTGGCCACGGACCACGGACTCCGCCATGCGTCTTTCGAGGTCCCGGTGTTTGTCCCGATCCTGATCGGCCCACGCTCGCAAGAAGCTCCGCTCCACGCCGTTGAGTCCGAATTCGTGGATCGAAGCCACGTCCGCCACGGTGAGATCGCTTTCTTCGTGTCCGGCTCCGCCTTCTTCCGCGTGGATCCCCACGGTGACGGAGCGTCTCCGCGCGGCGCTCTTGAGCCGTCGCATGAGAGCGCGATAACCACGATCGCGATCGATCACTCTGGCACGGCTTGCCATCACGCCACCCGGAAACCCGGCGTCACGCTTCGCATGAGCCGGGCGTGTTCCTTCCCGTAAGTGGTGGAGCCATCTTTCGAGACGAGCCGCGCTTGCTGCCCCCACGGCGTGATCGCCAAAAGGTGCGCGGCAAGCCATCGGATCCCGTCTTCCGTCTTGTCCCCCCATACGGAAGCGTCCACGCCGCGCGTAGCTTCGGCAATTGCCGAAGCAACCATGCTGCTATCCGCGGGCTCGAATTCGGGGAACCGAGCCAAGAAGTCGTGGAAGTCAACCACCATCGGAGTCCAATTCAGCCAATCGCTTGTCGATCGCTTCGTTGATCGTCTTCCGCTTGTCCGCGTCCGCCCAGTCCACGAGCTTGCCTATGTCCGTCTCCGCCTCGATCAACGGGAGCGCGTCTTCGACACGGAGCCCCGTTACGGAAGCTCGAGACGCCGGAGTCTTGGGGAGACGCTTCGTGATCTTCGCCGCCTCGCGTCTTGAAAGCTCCGCCTCCAAGATCGGATGCCATTGGACGGGGACTTCCGGATCCTTGATCGCCTTCCGGAGATCGTCGAGAGAGAAGCTCGCCAATTCCTCCGCGGACGGAGGCTTGTCCGGATCGGGCATTGATCCGTCGAGGTCCACGGAGATCATGGGTGAGCGTCCGGACCGCCAAGACTTCATGACGGCGGAGTCTTTCACTTGCGCCCAGTATTCCGGATCGAGCGGATTCCGCCCGGGGAGCCAACGCGGGACCGGATGCCCCTTGACGGTGAGCCCCACCAAGAGCCGCGCGGAGTGGTTGATCAATACTGCCATCGGATCCTCCCGTGTTCACCACGAAAGCCCCGGGCTCCGAGAAGCTCCGGGGCTCGCGTGGTTCGCCCCCGATGGCTCGCCGCGCGTGGGTGCTAGCCGATCACGAGCACGGTAACGGTGGACGTATCCGCCCCGTTGGCCGAATCGATCACCGCGGAACCGGGGGCTCCGGGCGTGATCGTCCCCACGGAGAGATCGCCTTCCGTCCCCGCCCCCGTGTTCCGAATGGGGATCACTTGGGAGCTTGCCGTGTAGGTGAGCGTGGACTCCGTGGCCGTGCCCGCCACGAGCGTGACCTCCGCGGACTGGACGTTGGGCACGGCCGCGTCCAAGTGGGTGGCGAGCAAGGCAAGAAGCAAGACGAAAGTCTTGGGGGACTGAGCCGGTCCGAGAGAAACGACTTTCTGTTCTCGGACCACGAAGCCCGCGGTTTCGAGAACCTCGATCTCCGCGTTGATCGCAGTCTCCGCTTGCGCCTCCGTGAGCTGATCGATATTCACGATCGCCATTCTGGAATCTGTGGTGGCCATGATGCTTTCCCTTTCTGCGCGCTTGTGGCGCTACTCGCCCGTCCCGTCCATGTAGGCCATGGCCAGCGGATAGCGCACGGAGACGCCACCGATCCGTGAGTGGGTCGGGATGACGAAAGCGAGGTTCCGTGCTTGCGGCGGGAATTGCTCGAATTCTTGCGGGATGACAAGCTCGAGAACCTCGGGATCACGTTTGTAGGCCACGATCCGGGTGACGCCACCCGCCCCGGCGTCCGTGAGCTTCACCCACTGATCGACGTTCCGGACATATGGGTTATTGTCGAGCCAGAACCGAAGGATCGTCTTGTCCGCGTCACCCGTGGTGCTCATGGGCGTGGTGTTCATGATCTGGAAACTGGCCGTGTCCAGGATCACCGTATCCGGCGTGAATGTTTCGAGCGTGGCAGTCACGATCGAATTCACGAGCTTGTTGAGATCTGCGATGATCTCCAACGGCGTGGCGCTGGACCACGGCGCGTTGTCCGCTCCGATGATCGGCACGTTTGCGTGGTTCGTGAAACCTCCGAGCCCGGCGTCCGCGTCACCGAAGGCGGCGATCTCGTCCACGGCTTGCTCATTCGCACGACGGCAAGCCATCGCACGCTTGGAGTCCAGTTGTGATCCCGCCATGGCAGCCCGGCGAAGATCCTGGATCGAATATCCGTAGGAAGATCCGAGCGAATGGATCGGAGCCGGGTATTCTTTCGCGAGCACGTCCACGCGGGGTAGATCGTCCGCGTAGTTGGCGATCAGCTTGGCCATGCCAAACTGATCCCACTGGCGGTAGGTGTAGAATTCCGCGCCGGGATCCACGGAGTTGTCCACGGGGATGTAGCGCCGCGCCTTCAGCTCCGCGTATCGGACATCGAAGGTCCGAGCATAGATGTATTCGAGTTGCCGCGCGAAAGCGGCCGTTTCGCCAGCGTCCAAGCGGATGCCACGACGTGCGAGCTCCTTTTGGAGCCAGTCTTGATCAATGAAGCCAACGGGTACGTTCATTGTTTTGGTTCCCTTCTTCGGTTCTCTCTGGCTTCCCGATCAGACGTTGGGAAGGTTGATCTCCACGAGTGCCACCCGGTAGGTGTCCGCTTGGAGCACGACGTCTTGGTGGGCGGATCGGAAGACGGCGTTTGGAAGCGCGGCCGCCTCCGAGCCGGGATCGTCTTCGCGGAAGACTCCAAGCCGCGTCCCACCCACGCCGGAAGCGTAGCGGACGAAGGCTTGGGAATTCGCGGTGATCGTGGCGCCAGCGTCGCAGAGAACCCAGACGCGCCCCTTCTGCATGAGCGGAACGGCTTGCTCCGGATCGTATTCGTTGTCCGCGGCGATCGCCGCGGCAACGGTGGCTGGCTGTTTGCTGGCGTCGAAGAGTGCCACGCCCAACCCGGTTCCGCCCGTGATCTCCACGGCCGTGGTGGGCACGATGGCTTGGGCTTCGGCGTCCGTCCCGGGGACGAGACACGTCCCGGCTTTCGCTCCCGCGGCGTCTTCCACGAGCCGCGAGATCACGTCTTGCGTGAGTCCGTTGTCCGCCCGGAGTCCCGGGAAGGCTGCCGGAGTATTGATCGCGTGTACAGTCTGAGGCATTGCCCTTGTCTTCCTCTCGGTTTCGATCCGCGGTCCTAGTTGTCCCGCGAGAAGCGGAGCGGCTTGGTGGACGCTTCCCGGTTGGCTTGGATCATCCGTTCCCGAGCGGCTCGGGAGTCGAAACGATCGACGTCTTCCCCGTCCGTCCGCTTGTCCGCGGGCTTCCGGCTCGCCACGGCCGCGGAACGCACGGCACCCACGCCGGTTCCGCCTTCGTCATGGCGCTTGTGCGTCTTCGTGGTGGCTTCGAAGTAGGCGCGGACATAATCGTCCGATCGCCCATCGGCGTCGAAGTCCTGATCGTCGTGCTTGATCGCTTCGATCATGACGTCTCGATCTGTCTTGCCGTCGAGCTTGACGTCCGAGCCGAGCACCTTGCGGGCGTCCGTGTGGAGCGCCACACGATCGGCCACGAGCTTGTCCAGCGTCTTGGGATCTGTCGCCGTGGCGAGATCCTCCCGCGCTTTGGCGAGCTCCGCGTTTGCCGCGTCGTGCTTTGCCTGGATCTCGTCTCGTTCCTTCGTGAGCGTGGCGATCTCCGTGTCGCGCTTGGCGTCCCACTTGGCGATCGCTTGCTCGAGAGCCGGCGAGTCCGCTTCATATTCGATCCCGTCGATCCGGATCTTGGCCATGGTCTTTTCCTCTCGTCTCCGTGGCGGACTCGCCGCCGGTTCGTCTTCCCACACTTGGCAAGCTCCCGTCTTGGAGTCAAGGCGGAGCGCTACTTCGTTCCCGGCGCGTCCCCATCCGGATGGGCCGAGCGCAACGTGATTGTAACGGATCGCGCGCTGGATCGCGTCGTATCGTTGTCCCTCGAATTCCCCCGGCGTCTCGTCCGTCCGGCAAGAGTACCCACACGAAAGCTCCGAACGATCACCACGATCCACCGCTTCGATCGCGGTGGCGTCTTGGATTGCGAGCTTGGCGGACACGAAGCGTCCGTCTTGCTCCACGTGCTCACCCACGTGCCCCACAGAGAGCTTCCGCCAATTCTGCGGCCCAACCATGCCCACCGGATGCAAGTCCGTCACGGGAGCCCCCGCGAGCGTGGCGAGAGAATCCGCGTGGAAGACTTCCTCCGCCGGACGAAGCTCCCGGCGCTCCGTGCCGTCCGCCTTGCGGTACACGAAGATCCCCGTCCGGGTGAGCTTGGCCGGAACGCGGATCCCGCCTTGCGGCGTCCGCTGGACTTTCCCGAGCCTCCCGAAGTCGAGACGATCGACGCGGCCGCCTTCCGCTTCCGCTTGGAGAGCGCCGCAGATCCGGCGAGCTTCTTCCGAAGTCTTCCCGTCACGCTCTTGCGCGATCACGCACGCTTCGAAGTTTTCGAATCCCGCGAAAGGCAACTTAGGTGACCGATAGCACGGACTCCCGGGTATCAGTCAAGCTCGGGAAGCACGGGGAACGCGGTGCAACGGCACTGATAATCGTCGCCCGGATGGCCTACGCGCCCATCTTCGGAGATCACGGGGGGCGTATCCCATCGCTGCGTGGTGCCGTCGAGATCGGCGTGAGTCTCCCGGACTTTCCCGTCTCCGCTCGTGGTCCAAACGTAGCTCTCGATCCCTAGGTTCGTCTGCCGTTGCCGGGCGATCTGCGCGTTCAAGGTGAGCGTTTGATCCCGTGCCAAGAGCGCCGCTTTGCTCTTCGTGACGCCGAACCGATCGCGGATCTGATCTCGGAGTTGCTCCACCCGGAGCCCCACCCGTGTGGAGTCCTCCAGAATGTTCGTGATCTCCACAAGCTCTTGGCCAGCAAGGCTTTTGATCTTGTTCACGTTGGAGGTTCGAAAACCGTCCACGAGCGCGGCAACGGCGGGATCAGCAACTTGGATCGAGATCCCCATCACGCGCCGTAGCTCCGTGAAGTTTTTTCCAGAAACGCGCTTCCCGATCACGTCGAGATCCGCGCCTAACGCCTCATCATCGAAGATGGCTCCGATCCGAAGCTCCAAGAATTCGAGCCTCCGCCTCACGAAGTCCACCGGAAGCGTGGGCGCGTCGAAGCGCTCGTCCGGTTCTGATTCTACCGCGAAACGTGGCGCGTCTTCTTCGGGAGCCAAGAGCCGCGGAAGCACGGGGAAGAGCGTCTCTTCGATCTCTCGTTCGAAACGCTCGAGGCGCTTGGTAATTCTGCGAAGAAGCTCGAGAGCCGCGGCTTTTGGTGGGCGCGCGGAATTGGCGAGCCTAACGGCACGGCTCGGGATACGCCGCGCGAGACGTCTCCGCCTTCGTGTGGCCGTGATCAACCCTTGCGCCACGTGTCACTCCGGCGGGGGCTCGGGCTCGTCCCCGTCCGGCTCATCACCGGGGGAGGACTGCTCCGGCGCGGGGGGACCTCCGAAGGGCGGAGGCGCGGACGCGGGGGGCTCCGGCGTGGGCGTGATCTCTTTCGCCGCGGCCGCGCCTTCCGCCGCGCCCACCTTCTCGCCTTCCGTCTCTTTCCGCGCCTTGAATTCGGCAACGGTGAGCTTGCCTTCTTCCGCGTCCGGCCAGTCCGGCAAACCTTGCGACTTCCGCGCCTCGTTCACCGTCACAACGATCGCGATATCCGTGGGGGCGAGCACGACGTTCCCACCCGTGGCGGGCTCGTCCGGCGGAGGTTCGTCCGGATCGGTGGGATTGTCCGGGAGCGTTGCCTCCGCGGCTTGCATCGTTTCGCGAGGCTCTAGATCGATCTGAGTTTCCGCGCTCCACCCTTCCGGACGGAAACGCGAGAGCGCCACTTCTTCGGGCGTGATCACGTCCGTTTCAAGATAGATCTTGTCTTTCTCCGCCGTGGCTTTTTCGAGCGCCGCTTGTTCCACGGGCGTGGGTTGCCAGAGCGGATGAAAAACGATCTCCCAAGACTCTGGCTCTTTCCCCCCGGTGGGTCCGTCTTGCGCCAAGAAGAGCAAGCGGATCAGCCGCTCAAGCTCCGGCTTGAGATCGTTCCTCTGCGCCGCTTGGATCGTGTCATAGAACCATCGAAAGTCACTCTCCCCCGTTGCGTTCATTCCCGCCGGGGATTGCCCCATGAGGATCGTGACGGGGACCTCCGCGGCGGATGCTAGACGAAGCATCCACTTGTCAAGCATGTTTGCGGCGTCCGTGAAGCTCGCCCCTTCGCGCGAGTAGTCTTCGCCGTTGTCCGCGTCCAAGAGAAGTGATCGGGCGATGCTCTTGGACATATCCACGAGTTGCATCCGCGTTTGCAACTCCTCTTTTTGCCCCCCGGCGATCATACCCATGAGCCCGGCGATCTTGAACACGCCTTGCGAGGCTTCGGCCATGAGATGTTGAGACGAAGCCCATACATCGTTGAAAGCGCGAAGCACGCCGTAAACCGCGGTGAGCACGGAGTGATCCCATCCCCCCAACCGATCGCGCTCTTCGTCCGTCGTGTGGGCTCCGCCGAAGATCATCATCCGGGAACGGTGGATCACCATGTTCGTGGAAGCCATCCCTTGCGCCGTGCGGTGGGGGATCACTCGAAACGTCTTCGCCTCCCCGTAAAGCGGATCGTTGATCGGATCTTCGAAGTAGGACTCCGCCACGATCCACCGTCGATCGATCGTGTGAAGCCACTTCACACTCCGGATCGCTTCTTCCCGCAAGGGCTGATCCGCGGGCTGGCCATCGTCCGCGCCGATCAGCACTACGCCCCCGCCGTAAAGCCTTCCCCAGATCATTGCATCCCGGACGCGAAGGGACGTCTTGAGATCCCGATTCTTCTGACCGATCGCGGTGCTCGCTTCCGTGTCTCCCTCGACGTTCACCGCGAAACCGCGGCGCGTCATCTCCCGCGGCTTGAGAGCCACGACGCGCTTGGCCGTGTCGTCTTGGTGATAGAGCGCAGTAAGCTCCGTGTCGCTGATCTCTTGGAGCGAGACGAAGCGCCCATATTGCGTCTTGTCCCGAGCCGTTCCCAAGCCCGTAAACACGTTTTGCCAGTTGTCTTGGACGAGGCGGAGCGCTTGCCAGATCGCGCCCCCGTGTGCCATGACGCGCTCGAGTTGCGTGGGCTTGCCCATGTTCACTTCCCTTGGAGTTGCTCTTTGACGGCTTGCATCGCCTCCACGAAGGGGACGTGACGAGCCACGAGCCGGATCAACGCTTGCGAGGTTTGGTCCACCATATCATCGTTGATCCCTCTCGGGAACGTGGCGACTTGTGTCCGGTAGGATGGCACCCACGGCGCGAGCTCCGGATGGGGGACGAAGACGTTTCCCGCTTGGAAGAGCCCGGACACGGCGTGGAGCCGCGCCTCTTTCCCGCCTTGTGGATTCACGAGCACGATCCCGGGGATCTTCTTCTTGAGCACGTTTTCGATCGCCGGACCGTTGGCTTTGTCTTCGATCAACTTCGTGATCGCCTTCGGATGTTTCCGCGTGAGATCGATCACCGCTTGGGTGGCTTCCACGAAGCTCATCCGAGCGCACACTTGATCCACCAAGAAAGCCCGCGGCGTGACGTAGAGCCACACGCCACCGGCCACGAAGTCCGAGCCGTCCGATCCCTTGAAAGTCATATCCCAAGACTGGATCCATACGCCGTGCTCCGGAAGCTCCACGCACGTCTCTTGCTCACACGGAAACTGATCGTCCCGTGGGGGACGCACGCCGGGGCGATGGTGCCAATAGCGAAACCACGACTTTTGGATGATCCCGCCACCGGCCGGCGTGGGTCTTTGTTGGAGTTGCGCCGCGGCAACGCTCGGACCCATCTCCGTGGACTCGAGCGCGGCCACCACGGGCTCCGGGAAGCGCTTGGGCCATAGGAGGTCCCCATCACCCGTCCGCTGGTCTTCGGGCGTGCAAGGCTTGCCACAGACGCAAGAGATCGTCTCCCGTCGCATGGGGAGGCAAAGGTGCTCCCATCCGTCTTCCCGTAACATCTCCCCGGCTAGATCGTCTTCGTGTAAGCGCTGCATGACAATCACCCGGCGGAAGGTTTCGGGATCGGATCGACGGCTCGACATTGTTTCGCGCCACCACGTGGAGACGAGATCGATCGCCTTGCGCGTGACCGCAGCGGAGCCGCTCACGTCTTTGGGCTTGATCGGATCGTCCACCACTTGGATATCCGCGTGGCGTCCCGTTGCCTTCCCCGCCACGGACGTGGAGAAGCGGAAGCCCCCTTCCGTGTTCTGGTAATCCGTCGCGCTCGGCCGGGGCTCCGTGAGCCTCGTTTCCCACCGCTTTTGGAACCACGGCGTTTGGAGGATCTTGAGCATCCGGAGCGCGTCACGACGGCTCAAGCTCGCATCGTAAGAAGCAAACATCCACTTCGTTTCCGGCCGTTCGATCCATTCCCAAAGCGGCCAGAACACGGAGACGGTAAGGAACTTCATGGTCCCCGGCGGAATGTTGATCACGAGCCGCTTGATCTCGCCAGCGCTCACCGCTTGGAGCCGCTCGCAAACGATCGGAATGTGCCAGTTGTCCACGAAGTCCACGGGCTCCACTAGGTGCCACGCGAGCTTGATCAAGCGATAGAGTGGATCGGGGCTTCGCTTGAGAAGCTCCCGATCCAAGAGAGCAAGGGGGATCCTCACGGCTCGGAATGTATCACGCCCGGATCGATCCGAACGGTCCGAAGGCGCGGAGGAAAGGCTCCACGGCGCTGGACGTCCAATTCCCTTCCGTCGTGGGCGGAAGGAATACGATCACGTTTGCGTGCGTGGGGCTTGTACTCGGAACGCGGATCCGATCCGTGTCGCACGTTCCCGAGTCCCCCGGGATCCCGGACGGTGGGCTCACCGTATCGAAAGCGATCCGGCTCTTCGGAACGCACAACGGGAAGTCCAAGGGCTGGATCACGTCAAGCGCTTGAGCCGAGCGGAGGATCTCCAACGTGAAACCCACGAAGATCGCCGCTTCCACTTCGCCCGTGCGCCACGCTTCGGAGAGCGTTGCCCACCAAAGCGCGGCGGAGCTCGCGGTTCCCATCCCCTTGAAAGCGTCCGGAACGCGGCCGCCGGGTGGGTTCAAGAAGACGCGCCCTAACCACGGCTCCGTGAGTCCGTCTTCTCCGAACGGCGAGCCCGGTCCGTACCAAGCCGCCGCTTTCACCACGTCTTGAGCGAGAGCACAAGACGCCGGATCGAGATCGATCGCTCCGAGCGTGAGCCGCGCCGCGTTCACGATCTCCGCTGGCGTGTAGTGCTCCGCCGTGGCGCTTGAATGTTGAGCGTTCCCCTCTGCTTTCGCTTGAAGAGAGCCCGTCCCCCCGCACGGATGGCACGGCGTCCCTTTGGAGCTTGTGCCCGAACCACCGCACGCCACGCACTCCACGCGATCAGCGCCCATGAGAAGACGTCTCCGCGCTAGCGGGCTCGTGATCCATCCCACGCTCTTGCTCCCTTCGATCGCGAAGCTCTCGGAGCCAGATCAAGATCTCCACGTGGTGCCGTGCGATCGTCGCCCCGTCCCCTTCGCGGAACGCTCGGATCACTGTATCAAGTGGCTCGTGTGTCGTCTCGCGCGCTGGCGTGATCGTGAAGTCTCCGCCGTCGTCTCGTCCCATGGTTGCCCTATCCTTTCCGGCGTTTCACGAGCCGGACGTCCGCCTCGAGCCCAAGCGCGGCCACGCACCTTTGGAAGAGCGCCTCCGTGATCGAGTCCGAACGGAGGATCTCCGGGACGCGGCTTTGGGAGACGCCCAGTCTCCGCGCAAGCTCCGAGTGACTCACGCCCAAGCGCTCGCACGCCTCCGCGATCAGCTGCCCGAAAGTCCGCGCCTTCTTCGCTCGCTTCGCCATATCGCCCCTTATACTCCCTCAGACGGCTCTAAGGCAATCCGTATGATCTCGCCCACCACTTGAGCACACTGGGGAACCACCGCGTTTCCTAACGCTTGGAGTCTGGATCGGTCCACCCGGGTGGAAAGCCCATGAGCCACTCCACCCACTCCGGGTTGAGCCGTCCACGCCGTGGCTCCCGGGGCTTGTGCTGGTCCCCGTGGACGCTCCGGCCGTGGACCACTACGTCCGTGAGCGAGACTCCCCGCTTCGCCTTGCTCCCCACGTTCCGGCGTGAGCCGGACGCTTTGGCATCCCCCCGCCGTTGCCGTGGGCAAGAGCCCCCGCTTGGCGAGCGTGTGGAGACTGGGCGTCCCCCGGTGGGCATACTGTCCGCGCCCATCGTGCGGATCGCCGTTCCCACTCGTCCCGTAGCGCGAAGCGCTCGGAGTGGGCAACAATGAAGATCCGGCGTCTGAGATGAGGCGCTCCAACGTCGCACGCCGCAAGCGGGATCGGTAGCGTTTCGTACCCGAGCTTTCCCAAGCTCCCACGCACGGCGTCAACCCACCGCTTGGCTCCGGAGTTGACGTTTTCGACCACAACCCATCGGGGCTCAAGCTCTCGGACGACGCGCTCGAATTCCCACCAAAGACCGCTCCGATCACCGTCCAAGCCATCTCCCTTGCCCGCGGCGCTGATATCCTGACAAGGGAAGCCACCGCACACGAGATCGACGGGGGCGAGATTGTGGGCTCCAACGGTTCGCACGTCTTCGAAGCGCTGGGCTTCGGGCCAGTGTTGGGACAAGACTTCACGGCAAAACTCCTCTTTCTCGACTTGCCACACGGTCCGGGCGTGCGGAGCTAGCGCCCATTCGAGCCCTAGTTCCAACCCACCCACGCCGGAGAACAGACTTCCGATCCTCATGATATCCTTATACACGAAAAAGCCCCTCGACGCCAAAGAACACGGGCGGACGTCGAGGGGCAGTAGGGGCGCGGATAGGGCTCGCGCCCCCGTGGTGACGGTATCACCGGGGCGGGGGTTTTAGTACCCCATGACGGACGGAGGCTTGATCCACGCCCCACAGAGAGCCGATCTCCGGGTAGGAAAACCCGAGGTCCCGGATCGCTCTCCACGTGGCGTGACGAGCCCGGACGATCTGCGCCGTGCGTCTCCGTCCCGTCGTCTCGTCAAGCGTGACGTGGTGCGAGAGCGCCACGTCTCCGGCAAGCTCCAAGAGCCCCCGGCTTTCGAGCCCGTCTTGGATCTCGTCGGGTGTCATGCTGAACATGCGAGGGCACGCCACTCGTCGCGCTCCGCCTCAAGCTCCGCCACGCGCTCTTGGAGTTGCCGAATGTAGGCGGCCGCGTCCCCGTCGATCTCGACGGGAGGCGGGCTCTCATGAGCGGCGCGGAGCCCCTCCGTGTACCCGGCCACGAAGCAATCCCGGTGCGAGGGGATCGCGGGCGTGGCGAAAGCGTGCGAGCCGGAGAACCCGTCCCACGCCCGATCAGCTGCACTCACGATCTTGCTCCACGGCCGCGCGCTGATCCGCCTCGAATTCCGCACGCTCCGCCGGATCGGGCACCCAGAAAAACTCGCCATACACGTCCACGATCTCCGGGTGCTCTGCGGCGCACGTGGGACAGCAAGTGGTGTTCCGATGGGGGCACGTGAGCGTCCCACCCTTGCTCTCGAAAAAGCCGCGAGGCGGCCGCTCACGCCCACCACGGAGAACCTCCGCGCTCTTCTTCGTCATGTTCTCCAAGCCCATGGCCCACCGCACGCCGTCCGGGGCAAACTTGTAAGTCTTGCCGTCGTCTCCGGTGGCCAAGATCGGGTACTTCTTCGCGCGAGCGGAGAGCCCGCAGATCGTGAACGTCCGTCCGCGTTGTTTGAAGGACTGGCCCAATTGTCCGGCGTCGAGCCCATAGCAGTGGGCGTGCCGTTTGAACGCGATCGCCTCCGCCGTCTCCGTGGCTTCTTCCGGCGGAGCGGTGAGCTTGAAAGCCACCGGACAACTGTCCGCGTGGAAGGTGCAAGACTTGCGATCGAGCCGGAGCCCGTACTTCGCCGCCACCGGAGCGAGCGCGTCCGCGCAGTCGTTCTGAATTCGCTTCACAATATCCTTGTTCAACTTCATGGCTTCGAACCTCCTACGGACGAAGCCCCGGGGCTCGTGGCCTACCGGGGCGGGGGCGGGGACGGGTGGAGCTACATGCTTCCGGCGTGCTCGATCGCGCGCACCACGTCCGCCAAGAGAGACGTCACGTCGTCCGCGTCCACGTCACCCGCGGCGAGATTCAGAAACGTGGGCTTGTGGTCGTCCACGATCAAGAGTGCTTCTTCGTGATCCAGCTTGATCAGGATCGCGAGCTTGCACTGGAGTTGCTCCGCCACGGTGGACGTGGGGACGGGCTTGGGAGTGAACCCACAATCACACGTCGAGGGAGGCTCCCCGCAGATATGACAACGTTGCATGCTAGCAGCCCCTCTCGATCTCACGTGCCACCGCTTCGCGGCCCTTGTCCGTGATCCGGATCACGCCTTCGGAGTCCGCCTCGATCAGTCCGCCAGCGAGACAACGGCGGAGATGGGGGAAGTCAACTTGCTCCACGCGGCTCGGGAGCGTGCCGTCTTCGCGGAGCCGTTGCGAGAGCACCCACACATTCAGAGAGGTAGGGGTAACGGAGAGCTTCTTGGTTTTGCTTGCCTTCATGATCCAAGCATAAGGCTTTCCTGATAGCAGAGCAAGAAGAAAAAGCGCCCGGAGCTCACTTTTTTTGAGCCCCTCCAAGTATAAGGAATCCCTAGTCTTCTAGCCCGGCTTTCGCCTCGAGCACCCGGAGCGTCTCGACTTCTTGGATCGATAGCCGGGTGAGATCGAAACCCACGCTCGTTTCCGTGCGCTCCGTCACTTCACCGTGGACGAGCCGCTCCAACGTGAGAGCCTCTTTCACGACGCGCGAGATCTCCCGGGGACTCCACCGGAGCTTCGCCCCGGGGACGCTCGCCTCCGCCAAAAGCTCCCGGCACGCACGCACGGCGAGAGCTTGCATCGATCGGAGCAAGTCCAAGTGACGCCCAGCCCGTTCCCGGGCGCTCTCGCCCAAGAGCGTGGAGACGTGCTTGGTCCACTCTCCGTCTTCCCAAACGTCATAGGCGTGGATCCGTTCCTTCCACCCGTCATCCGAGGCGAAGCGCTCCAAGCCTCGGAGGCTCCACCGGCCATGGGGATCGCTCGCCACGAGAGCCTCGTGGAGCGCTCGCATCGTGCGAGGCTTGGGGAGGTTCCGATAGGTCACGAAGGCGTGCCATCGTCTCTCAGTGTCGAAGGGCTGGCGCTCCCATGGCCGCTCGTGGTCATAATCCGAGGGGCGCGGCTCCGCGGCCGGGGGGAACATGGGCGGGGGGAGCCCGGAGTCCGGATCGTGAGATTCGAGGCTCATTCCGATCTCATACCGGATCGAAACCGATCACGCAACCAGAAAACGGGGACTTAGCCCACCACGTGTCTCACCCGTCCAAGTCCGAGCTGAGACATTCGAGCCCGTAAGTACGCGGAAACTCGAGCGCCGATCTCCCCCATGAGACGTCTGAGACTACCACTTTCGAAAGATCTCGCACACTTAGCCGGAAGTCTCAGTCTCGGCTCCTATTACTCTATAAGATACAAACACACTCTCCCCCCTCCCTCTCTCCCTTTGCTTCTTACTTGATATACAGAGTGAGACTCTGAGACATTGGGGTATAGATCCCCGGAAACACTGTGGAAAGCGCGTCTCATCAAAACTGAGACTCCGCTGAGACTCTGAGACGTCTCAGCCCTTCTCTAGACATTCCAGGTACTTGCCCTTTTTTCTTGCCTTCTTTGGCTCATCATCCTACCGTCTTCGCCCATGCCTTTAGACGGACTGGCCGGGAGACTCCGCGCGGCGCGAGCCGCGGCGGATCTCACGCAAACGCAGATCGCCACGGCTTTGGATTGTTCGAAGCAAACGATCTCCCATTGGGAACACGGAAGAGCCCAACCATGTGGCTCGGATCTCGCCCGGCTCGCCCGGATCTACGTCGTGAGCGTGGACTGGCTCTTGACGGGATTGCCCCATCTCCCCCACCGTTGGGGAGGGGCTCCGGCGCTCGTCCCGGAGCGTTGCCCCCACGGGATCCCCTACGCTGATCGGTGCCTCGCGTGTGAGAGCGCGGCGGAGGGGATCGCATCGTGATCGTTTCGCTCTTCGATTCCGCCCGGGACAACGCTCCCAAGCACAAGACGATCACGTGGGGGGACTTCGCCCAGTCCTTCGCCACTCACAACCACGAGATCCGCTCCAAGGCATTGCTTCCGGCTTGGAGCCCAGCGCGCTACCCGGCCGGAGTGACGCGCTCCAAAGACGCCGTGATCGACGTGGCCGCGCTCGTCTTGGACCTCGATCACGTCACCGAACAAGACGCTCTCGATCTGGCCGCGCGCGTCCGCTCGCGCGGGCTGGCCGCGGTGCTCCACACGACGTGGAGACACGGCTCCGATCCGTGGCGTCTCCGCTTGATCGTCCGGCTCTCCGCTCCCGTCCCGGCCGAAGACTGGCCGGAGTTTTGGGCACGGGCTAACGATCTGTTCGGAGGCAAAGCCGATCCGCAATGCACGGACGCGAGCCGCATCTATTACGGAGTCCACGCCCCACCCGGAACGGAGGCGCACCACTTCGCGCTGATCTTCGAAGGCGAGCCCCTCGACGTCCGCGAGTTGCTCGGCTCCCCCGGCTCTCCGAGCCCCGATCCCGTTCCTCCCGCGCGTCTCGAGCACGTCTCCCTCCCGCGTCTGGAGAGCTTTTCCAAGGCGCTCAAGCGCAAGGCGGATGATTACCTCTCCGAGCTTGGCGCAACGCTCTCCAAGGCTCTCAGCGGCGAGCCCTTCGCCGTGCCTGGGGACGTGGACAATACGCTCTTTCGCTTGGCGTGCGTCATAGCGAAGCGCTTTCCCGATGGTGATCCCGAGAGCATCGCCTCACACTTCGCCGCGGGCTTGGAGGCGATCGCCCAAGTCGCCCCGGCGTATCGCATGACTCCGGATCAGCTTGCCGCGAAGATCAAGCGCCAACAAGATCGGCTCCGCCGGGAGGCTCGCGCCGCGGAGCTCGCGGAGCACGAAAAGCACGCCGCGCGGATCCGCGAGGCTTTCGGGAATGGCCGCGCGGAGCCCTACACGCCCGAAGAGATCGAGAGCTTCGGACCAAACATCACGAAGCGCTGGATCATCCAACGGGGGCGGACGTTCTATCTCTTCCGCGCCGGGAGCTACGTTGGACCCTACTCGGACGCGGACGTTTTGAACGCGGCGATCCGTGATCTCGCCCCCGCCGCGAGCGCTGGCGTGGATCTCTTCCACGTCGATCAGCGCGGCAACGTGTCACGCCGCAGTATCAATGCGCTCGTGGAGCGCTTCGGGACCGTCGCGGAGAGCGTGCGCCTCGATCTCCAAGCCCAGTCCACCACGTACCACGAAGCCACCCGGGCGATCGTCGAAGCGCCGTGCCCCCGGCGCGAGATCGATCCCGTGTTCCACCCGGCGATCGCCCGATGGCTTGAGATCATGGCCGGTGAGAAGCTCCCAGACTTGCTCACGTGGCTCGCCGCGCTCACCCGGCTCGATCGTCCGTGCGTGGTGCTCTTCTTGACGGGGCCACCGGGGACGGGAAAGACGCTTCTCCCCATGGGGGGCTCTCGGATCTGGACTCGCGAGCAACCCACGACGTTGGAGGATCTCTTGGGTCCGTTCAATTCCGCGGTAGCACAATGTCCCTTGGTGCTCGGAGACGAGCAACTCCCAAAGGACTTCCGCGGATTCTCCAAGACGGCCGAGCTTCGGCAAGCCGTCCAAGCCACCGTGCGACCGTATCGCGAGAAGTACCGTCCCACCGCAACGCTCCACGGAGCGATCCGGATCGTGATCACGGCGAACAACGAAGAGATCCTCTCGACCCCCGAAAACTTGGCCGCGAATGATATCGCCGCGATTATCGATCGTTACTTTCACATTGCCACGAACCCGGAAGCGGCCGCCTATCTCCGGGACACGGATACGTCCGGATGGGTGCAAGGCGATCAGATCGCGGAGCACGTGCTCTGGCTCGCGGAGCATCATGCATGGGAGCCTCACGGGCGCTTCTTGATCGAGGTCCAAGACGCCGATCTCCACCGGAGCCTAACCACCCGCAGCGGCGCTCGTGGTGCCGTGTGCCAGTGGTTGTGCTCTTACCTCTTGAATCCGTCGCCCTTCGATAACGACGCGCGAAGCTCGCGGCTTGTCCGTGTCCACCGTGGCCGGCTCTTGGCGAACACACAAGGGCTCGTCACGTGTTGGGGGCTCTACGTTCAGAACGAGGCGTGCCCCACGGTGGGGCGGCTCTCGAGCGCTCTCGCGAGCCTCGGAACGGGGCAACGTCCCCGCCTTCGGAGCGAGCCCGGCAAGCCGCGGATCAACTATCACGAGATCGATACGGACAATCTCGTGGCGTGGGCCGATCACTCCGGGTATGCCGAACGGGATCAGATCGAGGAAGCGCTTTCCAGAGACACGGAAGAAAGAGCGCCACACCTTGCACCAAACTAGACAACCATGGCCTTATGGGGTATCAGGGAAGCATGAAGCAAGAGACTTTGAGCATGGGGGCTTGGTATGGGGCCGCGCGTCTTGCCGGCGTGGAGAGCGTGACGTTCACGGACTCGGAGATCGTGCTCCGTGGACGTTTGCCCGAACGACGCGAAGCGGTGGCGCGGCGGAGCTTCACCGGACCGGATGACTTCGAACCACAAGCCGTCCGCGCCTTGGAGGACTTTCGGGAAGGTGTCCGAGGCGCGAAGGGGATCAAGGGGACTGTGGAGCCCACCCCGCAGCGAGCCCGCGCGGGGAGCTACGCGAAGTGTCTTCGCCACGGATGCCAGCGCCGCGCTTCCGCGGGGATCGCCTTTTGTTCGCCGGAGTGTGCCGTGGCGCACCATAGGATCAAGGCGTGACCCACTATTCCGCAAGCCAGATCGCCACCGCGGAGCTTTGCCTTCGGAAGTGGGCGTGGACGTATCGCGACGGGATCAAGGGTCCACCCAATCGCTTCGCCCAATTCGGCACGGACACACACCAAGCCGCGGCGGAGTGGCTCACGAAGCGCACGCCACCGGATCCGAAAGCGCCGCATGGTCCGGCCGCGATCGCCTTGATCCGTCATCTTCCCCCGCCGCAAGAGATCCAACCACGGCTCGTGGAAGCGCGTTTCGAGCTTCGCTTGGCTTCGCTTTCTTTCTTGGGTTTCGTGGATCTCTTCCACCCGGACGCGCCGATCCGTCCGCGCGTCTTCGATCACAAGACAACGAGTGATCTCCGGTGGGCGAAGACGCCGGAAGATCTCTTGGACGATCCCCAAGCCACGCTCTACGCCTTTTGGGCGATGCTCACCGCGGCGTGTGACGTGGTGGATCTACAGTGGACCTACGTTACCCGGGCAGCCAAGCCTAAGTGCCTCCCGGTGACACTCTCAGTCTCCAAGGCGGAGATCCGTCCACGCCTCGAAAAGACGCGCGAGACGGCACTAGGGCTCCAAGCAATCCACGAAGCGGGATTGATGGCTCTCGACGTGCCTTACGACGCGGCCGGATGCGAGGTTTTCGGCGGATGCCCCTTTCAAGACAAGTGCAGTTTGAAACCCGAAGAAAGGATGAGATCGATCATGAGTCAAGGCGAAGCAAAAGAGAGTTTTTTGGAGCGCCTCCGCGCTCGCCAGCAAAGTGGAGGGGATGCCCCCCATCCGCCCCCGGTGGAGTCCCCCGCGCCCCACGTCGCGGCGTCCGCTGCGGTGAATCCCCCCACGCCCCCGGCCGCCCCGGCCGCCCCGGCCGCCCCGGCCGCCCCGGCCGCCCCGGCCGCCCCGGCCGCCCCGGCCGCCCCGGCCGCCCCGGCCGCCCCGGCCGCCCCGGCCGC
>Ga0180433_10001153_pt1 | contig 44777 bp, 38 predicted proteins | sample SS_ome_8_FD_132980 | JGI IMG/M metagenome (GOLD analysis project Ga0180433, IMG submission 132980) | Hypersaline lake sediment archaeal communities from the Salton Sea, California, USA - SS_1_D_1 metaG | ecosystem: Environmental > Aquatic > Non-marine Saline and Alkaline > Hypersaline >...
AGTGATTGGCCCTGATTATTCGTCCCCGGATTCGCAGCCCATACACGGATGCTGCCTGAACTGAATGTACTTGACATTTCTTCACTCCAAATGATGCCCGCTAGCCATCTTTCTGATTGCTTAACTAACATTATAGAAGATTATTTGACGTTTTCAGGTATATTTCGATTGAGATAATCTATTGATGTGATTAAGAATTTCTATCACTGGGCTAAGGTTCTGTTAAGGTTTAGGTGCTGGAAACCTGCAATCGTGTATAATGACTGTTTTTTCGCAAGGTTATTGATCTCCAGGCAATTTTATCATGCTGACCCTAAGCCAAATCACTTTAGCTCGCGAAGCTCGAACACTGTTCGAAAATGTGAGTTTAACGATTAACAATGGACAGAAAATTGGGATTACAGGTGCCAATGGCTCAGGAAAATCTAGCCTATTTGCGCTCATTCAAAATCAGCTTGATGCCTTAAAAGGTGATGTATTCATCACACCAAATCTAACTGTTGCCCATGTCGAACAAGAGACGCCAGCACTAACTAAAACTGCGCTTGATTTTGTCATGAGTGGTGATAAACGCGTTTATGATATCATTGAGAAAATGCGTGTTGCAGAAACATCAGAAGACTTTTCAGCACTTGCTAAGCTACATGTCGATTTTTCTGATTATAACGGCTACGCGGCAGAGCCTAAAGCCGGACAGTTACTCCACGGATTGGGTTTCAAGCCTGAAGAACATCACTGTCAAGTCGCACAATTCTCAGGCGGCTGGCGTATGCGACTTAACCTCGCTCGTGCGCTGATGTGCCCCTCCGATGTCTTACTGCTCGATGAACCAACCAACCATTTAGACCTTGAGGCTATCTACTGGCTTGAACGCTGGCTAAAACAATACAGCGGTACATTGCTCGTAATCTCGCATGATCGTGAGTTTCTTGATAAAACAATCAAGGGTATTTTACACATCGAACATAAAACCATTAAATACTATCGTGGTAATTACTCACAGTTCGAAGAAACTCGCGCAGAGCAACTCGCGTTGCACGAAGCAACATACGCTAAGCAACAACGCCAGATAAAACACATGATGCGGTTTGTCGACCGCTTTCGCTATAAAGCATCTAAATCACGTCAAGCCCAGAGTCGATTGAAAGCAATAGAACGTATGGAAAAAGTGGCTTTATTACAAGCGTCTTCACCTATTCAATTTGAATTTTCAAGTCCTGTCAATATGCCAAGACCTCTCATAACGATTCACAACGGTGCTTGGGGGTATGGTGGCACACCTTTATTTACTCGCGTAAACTTACAAATTAATCCTGGTGATAGAATAGGTTTATTGGGGTTAAATGGCGCAGGTAAATCGACGTTTATTAAAGGGTTACGCGGCGCGCTGCCTATTCTCGAAGGTGAGATCATTAAATCGTCTAAACTCGTCACCGGTTATTTTGATCAGCATCAAGCAGATGCATTAGATGGTAGTCAATCGGCGATGCAACACATGACAGCTATCGCGCCCGACACAGAGCCAAGTGAGCTCAGAAAATACCTAGGTACTTTTGCCTTTTCAGGTGATATGGCCTTAAAAGCCATCAAGAAATTCTCAGGTGGTGAACGTGCACGCCTAGCGTTGGCTATTTTAATCTGGCAAAAACCTGCCTTGCTGTTACTTGATGAACCAAGCAACCATTTAGATATGGATATGCGTGAAGCACTCAATATGGCACTACAAAATTTCGAAGGTGCTATTGTACTCGTTTCTCACGACCGCTATCTGTTAAGAAATACGGTTGAAGACTTCTTACTCATTCACGATAGTGCCGTTGAAAAATTCGACGGTGATTTAGAGACTTATCAGCAAACTATCTTTAAGAAAGAACAAGACAAAAAGGAAAAGCAACCAAATAAAAAGATAAAACCAGATAACAAAGCCATAAAAAAACTCGAGCGTGAGATGGAAAAGATAACAACTGAGCTTGGATCCATTCACGAAGCACTTGCAGATCCTGATATTTACCAAGCCTCAAGAAAAAACGAATGTGAAAAATTAACAGCAAGAGAACACGAACTACAAACTTCTCTACAGCTAGCAGAAGAGACCTGGCTAAATTTAATGGAAGATGAAGCTAACTAATCAACTAGTGCGAGATGCTTGTTCTTATGTTTTAGAAATTGCTCTACCCCGACACGCAAGAATAGCATGTCAGGTTAGAGCTTGAGATACATTATTCTACTTTATTATCTTACACACTTGATCCATCTAAAGCTGTCACAACCTTTATTGCAACATACTTGGTGTGTGCCGACCGTCATCGTGGTTCCGACATCACTATCTTTGCGCCAACTCTTAGCGTGACTGTAACCACGTGCTTTACAGTAGTGATGTGCTGCTGCCGCACCACAGTCTTTACCTAAGCTTAGGCACCAATCGACGCGATAGCCATTTACGCCAGGATAATCGAAGCGATCAACTCGGCTATGACAATGACTCTTACAATGTCGATGATAACCACATTTATAGTACATGCACCGATGGTGCATACATCGATGACACTTGTAGTGGACATGCTTCACATGATGTACGTGTTTAACTGTACACATATGATGATATCCACAATGCCCGTAATATCTGTGACCAGCTTGCGCTGGATTGATTAACAGGAAGCTTAGCAAGAGCGCTAAACAGGCTGATAACCAAAGCCCGTAATGGCCAGCTGATACAGTATGTGTTGTTACGTTTGACATAACGTTTCTCCTTATTGCTACCTACGGCAAGCATATGGATGCGACGTACAGTGATACTTCACATACACATGTTTACAACAGGATTTCTTGTGATATCTGTAACAAGAATGCTTTGCATGTGGACACTTACATTGACAATAGCGTTTATGCCAATACGTATAATGACCAAACTGGTCACAGTAGTAGACAGGATTGTGCATGTGCGCTTTGTAATATGGATCCATGTGCATAGCGTGAACCGGCTTGATCAACATGAAACTCAGGGCAAGCCCGAGCGCCACGTACCACAGGCCGTGTTGCCTCGAAAAGAGGCCACGAGTTGGCGTCATACTCATTCTCCTTATTGTTAAGGAACACCAAGGCAGTAAGACACCAGTGAGCTTAGAAAGTTTCAGTGAATTTTTAGGGAATTAAGTGATTAAAAATGAGTAGGTTATGCATTAATTGATTGAAATACAAAAGCCATGGTTTTTTGAGTACGCCATGGCTCTTATAAAGGGACTTTAGAATTAAGCACTTACATTGATGGGTGTACTACCAGGGATGGTCTCCATCTCGTAAGCATCGCCATCTTGCGGAGATGACTGAGGTGGAACGGCGGGCAATACGCTAAACATCATAAAGCTCAAGGCGCTCGCCCCAATCTTCGGTAATTGAGCAGCAGCTTTTGTCACGTGTTCGCCGACGCCCTGTGCTTCTTTGGAGATCTCAGCCTTGTTAGCCAACTGATAAATAGTAATAACTTGCGCTATTAGTGCGTTAAAGGCTGTATCAAGTGTCGCCAGAGCTTGGTCAAGGATCTCAGGAATCGCATTCAACAGTTCAATAATGACATCGGCCATACCCTTAAAAAGCTCACCTAAACCCTCGGCTAGTTCGTCGTAATCTGCTGTGTAGAATAAAGTCATACCTGTGGGATCAGCAGGAACTGCGGGATACTGAAATGCATACATGAATTCATTACTCATAATGACTTGCCTTTTTTTCCGATATATATTGTGACATTTTAACCAATTATTAAAAAAACTGTCAAGCTAACAACGCACTTGATGTTGACATCTCTGCTACACCTTCTGTATCCTGAAAAAACTGTCAACATTATAAAGCGAGTATTGTCATGAGAAAGACCAAGCGACGCCTACGCACTGCGGCTCTCACACTATCTACCCTAAATATTCGCTTCTATTTTAGCTATTTCTACTCCTATCGATTTACCCGCTAAGGGTATCCATTCTTTATTTTAAACATCACATCACATTATTTTACTTTCCTCTTTGATAGGAGCACATCATGTTGCAATTAATTGACGATTTACGCATTAAAAGTTTAAAAGCCATTTCATCACCCGCGGTTATCATGGATGAATTTCCATTATCACGCGGCGCTGTTGAAACCGTATTCAAAGCACGCAAGCAAGCCGAAAAGATTATTAAAGGAAAAGACGATAGATTACTCTGCATTGTTGGCCCCTGCTCAATTCACGATCCAAACGCTGCAATGGAGTACGCAGCAAAACTTCACAGCCTAGCAATACACTACCGCCAAGAGCTGCATATCATTATGCGTGTTTACTTTGAAAAGCCTCGCACAACGATTGGCTGGAAAGGATTGATAAATGATCCTGACTTAAACGATAGTTTCGCGATTCATCGTGGCCTGCGCACTGCGCGTAAACTATTAGTCGATCTTGCCGAGCTTGGTTTACCTGCCGGCACAGAATATCTCGATACCATCATCCCACAGTTTATTAGTGATACGATAGCCTGGGGTGCTATCGGCGCACGCACCACAGAAAGCCAAGTACACCGTGAATTAGCTTCCGGTTTGTCGATGCCGATCGGCTTTAAGAACGGTACCGATGGCAATATAAATATTGCTATCGATGCAATTGCCTCGAGCTCACACTCACATCACTTCTTGAGTGTGAGCAAACTCGGTGTGCCTGTTATCGCGTCAACAACAGGAAACGATAGCACGCATATCATTCTACGTGGTGGGCAACAAGGTCCAAACTACGATACAGAAAATATTGCGCAAGTGGTCCAAGCATTAGAGAAACAAAATATCAAAAACCGTATCATGATCGATTGTAGCCACGGTAATAGCCAAAAAGACCATACCAAACAACCGTTCGTTGCTCGCGATATTGCTAAACAAATTGCAAGCGGTAATCAACAACTATGTGGCATTATGCTCGAAAGTAATCTCGTCGCTGGTAAACAGGCTGTAACCGATTCACCCCTTATCTATGGGAAAAGTATTACCGATGCTTGCATCGATTGGGACACAACAGAAAGTGTGCTTGGGGAGTTAGCACAAGCTGTCATCTCCAGACGCCAAGAAAAAAATGATACGACAAACCATGAGGAAAAAGTATGTCTAGCAAACCGATAAGCCTACAAGAAATTCGCGAAAAGATTAATGCCATCGATAGTGACATCTTACGTTTGCTTGAAGCCCGTGGCGAAGTCGCACTGCAAGTTGCAGACGTAAAACGTCAACAGAAAAATGATCCTGTCATCTATCGTCCCGAACGCGAAGCGCAAATGATTCGTCGGTATCAGGAACAGTTTCAAGGTGCGCTTGACAGCAAAGACGTAGGCTCTATCTTTCGTGCGATTATTTCCTCATGTCGCAGTTTACAACAACAACAGACTATTGCTTACCTCGGTCCGGAAGGCACTTACTCGCAACAAGCTGTTATCGAACAGTTTGGTCCTTCTGTTAAGTTGATACCTGTCGTTAGTATTGAAGAAGTGTTCAATACGATTAAGCGCGGTGACGCTCGTTATGGGGTTGTACCGATTGAAAACTCGACAACCGGTATGATTAACCCAACGCTTGATAATATGATCCAGTCACCACTTAAGATTTGTGGTGAGGTCAATGTCAAAGTCGAGTGCCACTTGTTAGTTCGTGATCCTGAAAATGCACCCGTAGAAGTAATTTATGGTCATCCGCAAATTCTCGCGCAGTGTAACCAGTGGTTGGCGAAACACTATCCAACGGCAAAGAAAGTGTCTGTTAATAGTAACGGCATGGCGGCTAAAATGGCGAATGACGATAGTAAAGTTGCCGCGATCGCAGGACCATTGGCTGAAGATCACTATGAACTAGCGCGTCTTGCAAGCCATATCGAAGATAATCCAAACAATACGACGCGCTTTGTCGTACTCGGTAATAATGAGATTGAGCCTAGCGGTGATGATAAAACAAGTCTTTTAATCACAACACCACACAAGCCTGGCTCACTACTCGAACTCATAAAACCGTTTGCAAGTAACGATGTAAATCTTACTTCGATAAGCTCACGGCCGTATGAACATCAGATGTGGAGTTATATCTTCTTCATCGATATCGATGGTCATTACAAAGATGAGAAAGTGCAAAAAGCTCTTGACGCGCTAGGAAAAGAACCGATTATGTATAACATTTTAGGTTCGTACCCTAAGGCAGTTAATAGCTAAGCGCAAGAGATACTAACCTGCTATTAGTATCTCTTGTGAATTTCTTAGCGCATTCTCTTTTAAGCATGTATCGGTTGGGCTATCGTCACACTTCGAGATTACTCGTCGTCTAACAAACATAGTATGCGGGCCTAGCACAGGACCAGCTTGATCTTTAGCTTTTATGCGTGTGGTGATATTATCCCAAGACTCGCTAATACCTCTTTCTGCTAGTGGCACAGGTTTTACTTCTTCGGCCACTCGTTCAATCGAAAATGATTTCTTTTGTGGAAAACGTGATACTTCTGTTGATTCCCGTTGAGCTCTCGGGCTCAATAATGTTTTAGTCCGCTCAACGCCTCTTTCAACCTTATTTTTTAAATCTTTAAATAATTTGCTCGAGTTTGAGCGTTGCCGTTTTTTTGTAGCAGGCTTCATTTCATCCTTGCTTGTAGCTACAATCTCTTTCCAATGTACTTCGTTATAAATGATAAAGTACTTTGGCATATCGGCGTGTTCTAGATAAATAAAAACGCCATCATCGTTTCCCTCTTTCTTATCCAACTCTAGACAAATACTTAGCCATGATAGCTTACGTTCAGTAAATTCTAACCAAGTCGCTTTGTCAGTACACATCGGAGGTAGCTCGTTTAGAACTTCTAAAAAATACTCTTCAAGCAAAGGTGTCAACATCGTGCCAGAGTTTTTCTCATAATAAGTTTTTAAGTGTTTAGGGAAATAGTCAGGCACCTCCTCCCTAGCACAAAGGGAATCTAACTTTTCTGCGTAGAAAAATGCTGCATCAATTAGCTCAGCTAGTAACTCTACTAACTCAGGATTCTTAGATCTTTTTCCATAAAACACTTTTACATGACTATCTTTTATCGTCGCAATTATTTCGTTGAAATTTTTTGGCATATTGTCTCTCTTTAAACTTAGTTACATGCGTAGTATTTGACGGGCTTGAAATAAACGATATCCCGTGGTCCATAGCACTAACACTATATATGTCACTGCGAGTACATTAAATTCCTGTGGTAACCATACCATCACGATAAAAAATACAAACGCTTCAAAGCGTTCGATAAGACCCGAGCTATAGTGAAAACTCTTCTCGCTCGAGTTTGGTATAAAAAGTCCTACGACTAAAAAACTTGTCACACAAAGCAATGTGCTAAATAACATAAGCAGACAGGCCCAAGCATTCTGCGAATTTGCTGCAAAAAAACCGAGAATGATGGTGCCTTCAACAATACGATCAGTGACAATGTCGAGACAACAACCAAATGGGCCTGTCCGTTGTATGTGACGCGCAAGCGCACCATCGAGCATATCAGCAAACCCTGAGAGTAATAATGCAGCAGTCGCAAGCGTTGGCCATTTCAGTGCTACTGCTGATGCGGCAATCAAACCCCAGATTAGGCTCAGTCCTGTCAATTGATCAGGCGTTAGGACTCTTTTTAGATAAGGCAAAAAAGGTTCGACCATGTAGCGATCCAGATGGTGTCGATAACGTGCTTCCAGCATGAAAGACCTCCTAATTGCCCACTTACCGCTACAATGGCTAAATAAAGAACCATTTTATATCGCGAGTATACATGAAATAAGCATTCGATGCACAAAAGATGGATTTCACGAGCAAGCTACTGTAGAATATTGATACTATCTTTCTACAGTTATCGAGGCGATATGGCTGACACATTATTGAATATCTCCCCTCTCGACGGGCGCTATGCTAACAAGGTAGGCGGCTTGCGTAATGTCATGAGTGAATATGGACTCATTAAACATCGCTTACTTATCGAAGTTGAATGGTTAAAGCAACTCGCGAACACACCTGAAATCGAAGCTTGCCCACCTTTCACTGCCAAACATATTGCAATATTAGATGCCATTGTAGAATCATTTGACGTAGCAAGTGCCGAACAAATCAAGACTATTGAAAAAACCACAAACCACGACGTCAAAGCGATCGAATATTTTCTTAAAGATGCGCTGAATGAACACGATGACTTGAAGCCCTACATCGAATGGGTTCACTTTGCCTGTACATCAGAAGATATCAATAACCTTTCTTACGCCTTAATGCTAAATACTGCGCGTAATGATCATGTACTACCAACCATCACACAATTAATCGCAACGCTAAGTCAACTTGCAAAACAATTTGCTGATGAGAGTATGCTCGGGCGCACACACGGCCAGCCAGCAACACCGACGACACTCGGTAAAGAGTTGGCGAATTTCGCTTACCGTCTTAACGCAGCAAAACGTCAATTAGCTGAAATCAACATTCTCGGTAAAATTAACGGTGCAGTTGGTAACTTCAATGCGCACGCTGTTACCTATTCTAATGTTGACTGGCATAATCTTGCGAAACAGTTTGTTGAAGGTTTAGGACTTACCCATAACCCTTACACAACACAGATCGATCCGCACGATTTTGTTGCGAGTTATTGCGACGCGCTCAGTCGCATCAACACCATTATTATCGATCTTGCCCGTGATTTTTGGGGATACATTAGCCTCGATTACTTTAAACAACGTCTTATCGAGGGTGAAGTCGGCTCATCGACAATGCCACACAAAGTTAACCCTATCGACTTTGAAAATGCGGAAGGTAACTTAGGCGTTGCCAATGCGCTACTTAGACATTTTGCAACAACGCTCCCTATCTCACGCTGGCAGCGTGACTTAACGGATTCAACGGTACAGCGTAATCTTGGAATGGGTGTTGGTTACAGCCTCATCGCCTATGAATCACTCGCCCGCGGTTTAGCAAAATGTGAAATCAATCAAGAAAAAATCGCGCAAGACTTAGATGCACAGTGGGTAGTTCTCGCTGAAGCGTTACAAACCGTCATGCGTCGCTACGGTATCGACAAACCTTACGAAAAGTTAAAAGACTTAACGCGCGGTCAAACGATTACACAAAGTGATTTACAAGCATTCATCGAAAGTTTGTCCGTACCCGATGATATCAAAGCAGAGTTAAAAACGTTAACGCCTGCGCGTTACACTGGGTATGCGAAAAAGCTCGCGTTAGCAATTGACGATTACCTGCAAGATTAGACGTAAATGGTCGGGGTGACATGATTTGAACATGCGACCCCTGCCTCCCGAAGGCAGTGCTCTACCAGGCTGAGCTACACCCCGAACCTTAAACATTATTGTCATCCCTGCGTTCCGCGTCATCCCTGCGCAAGCAGGGATCTCAATCACTTACATCCTGCACAAATTACTAAGATTTGTACCAAGGCTACCTGGCAGAGATCCCTGCTTGCGCAGGGATGACGAGGGCCACCAGGGGTGACGATCTTGCGCAGGAATGACCATACTGCACTGAAATAACAACACAAAAAAGTTTCCCAACTGGGGGATAACAAAAATTAGCTTTTCCTTTTAATCGCGAAATCACACAGCGCTATTAAACTATCACGGTATACGGTTGTTGGCAGAATCGCTAATGCGTCTTTTGCTTCATCGGCGAGTTTGCCCGCGCGTGATTGTGTGTAGGCGATTGCATCGCTGCTTTCGATCGCCGACAAAATCGTTTCTAAGTGATCATGCGATCCTTTTTCAATACTGCCTTCAATAATACCACGCGTTTTACCATCACTTTTTTGCATCGCGTAAATAAGCGGCAAAGTTAGTTTACCTTCTGAGAGGTCGTCACCTAGATTCTTACCCCAGTCTTCTGAGGTCGCCGTGTAATCAAGTGCGTCATCGATCATTTGAAACGCGGAGCCTAACTTCGAGCCATATGTGACAAGTGCATCAACATGTGCTTGTGGCTCTTCAGCAAGTAGCGCGCCCACTTGGGCAGCAGCTGCGAATAGTGCTCCTGTTTTATGGTCGATGATTTTGATATAATCTTCTTCGCTCGTTTTGGCTTGGTAGGCGTGTGTTAATTGTAAGACTTCACCACGGGTAATCGTATTTGCTGTGTTGGCTAAAACTTTTAATACCGCTAAGTGATCACATCGATTCATCAATTGAAACGCACGTGAAAAAAGATAATCACCGACCAACACACTTGCTTTACTACCCCAAACTGCATTGGCGCTTGGCACACCACGCCGTAAGTTCGATTCATCAATAACATCATCGTGTAGCAAAGTCGCATTGTGAAAGTATTCAATAGAGACAGCAAGATCGATATGTGCCTTGCCTTCGTAACCCACAGCGCGAGCAGCTAGCAAGACGATAAGCGGTCTTAATCGTTTACCACCCTGATCGACTAAGTGGTGAGCGAGATTATTAACCAGCGGAATATCGCAATCAAGATCAGCTTGTATACGATCTTTTACAAGCTCAAAATCGCAAGCAACATGTTGAATAGCAGTTTCTAAGATCATAGTTTTCTATACGTTAAATCGAAAATGCATGACATCACCGTCTTGCACAACGTAGGTCTTACCTTCTGAACGCAACTTACCCGCCTCGCGCGCACCCTGCTCGCCCTTGCAAGCAATAAAGTCATCATAACTTACGACCTCGGCACGAATAAAGCCTTTTTCAAAATCAGTGTGAATTACACCTGCAGCCTGTGGCGCATGCGTGCCCACTTCAATCGTCCAAGCGCGTACTTCTTTTTTACCTGCGGTAAAATAAGTCTGTAAGTGTAGAAGCTCATAACCCGCTCGAATCACTCGATTAAGACCAGGCTCATTCATTCCCATCTCTTGTAAGAATGCAAGTTTATCTTCATCACCAAGCTCAACAAGCTCTGCCTCGATAGCCGCACAAATCAACACAACTTGCGCACCCTCGCTATCAGCAAGCGCATTCAATTCACCTAGACGTGGATTATCTTCCTTAACATCATCTTCAACGTTGGCAATATACATCGTCGGTTTGAGCGTCAACAGTCCAAGCGACTTGATACTAAACTTTTCATCATCATCTAAGCCGAGTTTACGCGCAGGCTCACCCTCATCTAAAAATGCAAGTACACGATTTAATACATCTCGTTGATAGATTGCTTCTTTATCTCCCGCTTTAACTTTACGCTCAAGATTTTTAAGTGCCTTGGTGACCGTTTCAAAATCTGCGAGAACGAGTTCGGTATTGATTGTATCGATGTCATCGAGTGGATCAATCTTACCCTCGACGTGAACAATGTTGTCATCTTCAAAAAGTCTTACCACATGAGCGATGGCATCGACTTCACGAATATGTGATAAAAATTGATTACCAAGTCCCTCACCTTTTGAAGCACCGGCAACGAGACCAGCAATATCAACAAACGTGAGTGTTGTCGGTACGACACGTTCGGGATCGACAAGATCAGCAAGCGCTTGTATTCGCGGATCGGGTACACTCACCACCCCCACGTTGGGCTCGATCGTACAAAACGGATAATTCTCCGCTTGGATACCCGCTTTAGTTAACGCATTAAAGAGCGTTGACTTACCAACGTTAGGAAGTCCGACAATGCCGCAGGTAAAACCCATGTGCGCTCCTTAGTTCAATTATGTGTGTAACAATTTCATCGCTTCATCGACGCGACCGCTAACCATGATGGGTAACGCACAAGTCGCTTCATCAATTGCGCGCTCGATGTGTTGTTTGTCAGCCTTAGAGGGACGGCTCAACACGTAATCGTGTACCTCATCGCGATGACCGGGATGACCGATACCCAAGCGTAAACGCCAAAAATCGCGACCACCCGTACAAGCGATAATGTCGCGCAGACCGTTGTGACCGCCATGACCACCATCTAATTTAAAACGCGCCGTGCCAGGTGACAGATCGAGCTCATCGTGTGCAATGAGTATTTCATCACGCGCGACATTATAGTAATCCATAATCGCGCGAACAACTCGCCCACTCTCGTTCATGTAACACATGGGTTTTGCGAGCATGACTTTTTCATCGCGTAAACGAACGTCAGACACTAATGCTTTAAACTTCTTGTGTGGGGAGAACCCTTTGCTAGACTCAGCCAAGCTATCAACTAACCACGCGCCAGCATTGTGGCGCGTAGCGTCGTAACGTTCTCCCGGATTACCGAGACCTATCACCCATTTGATTGGCTTGGTCACGATTAAGATGCTTCGTCTTGTTCGCCTTCTGCTGCAGGTTTCTCACCTTCACCTGCTTCTTCTCCCTCACCCGCTTCTGATTCTGCTTCTTCAGCAGGCTCTGCTTGTGCCTTAGGCTGTTGAATAGCGACTACTGGCTGGTCGTGCTCTTCGTCGTGCACACCGGTCAGTTTCACACCCGCAGGCAGTTTCAGATCGGAGACGTGTAGGCTCTCACCGAGTTCAAGATCAGTGATATCGAGTTCGAGATACTCGGGCAAATCTCTAGGAAGACAGTGAACTTCAATTTCCGTTATTACGTGGGCAACCAAACCACCTTCTTTAACACCTTTGGCGTCTTGTTCACCAATGAAGTGGATTGGGAGTTTCACCGTAATTTCGTGTTTCGCATCAACACGCTGGAAATCTAAGTGAAGAAATCTTGGTTTGATGTGGTGACGTTGAATCGCTTTCACAACAACCATTTGGTCTTTATCACCCAAGTTAAGCGTAATAATCTGCGAATAGAAACGCTCGTCTTTGGTCGCCTTCAACAATTCGTTGTGGTTGAGGCTAATAGATAGAGGTGCTTTTTCACCACCGTATATAATAGCTGGCACAAGATCTTCTAAACGACGCAGGCGGCGGCTCGCACCTTTCCCTACATCCTCACGGATCTTGGCAGTCAGTTCGATTTTATCTGACATAACATTCTCCAATAATCGGTTTAAAAAACGTTGCACTTGCGACCAGCACAACGTGACGGCGTAGTATACCAGCTTATGCGACAGAAGGAAATCCAGCTAGGCGGATATTGGTGATTTTGTAGTCAGACTAATTTGGTTACAGATTTGACAGTATCTTGGCATCATGGTTAGAATACCCGATGCTAAATGGTGAGTGAGGTTATCTTATGAATTTCAAAATGACTGCTAATCAAGAACAGTCGCTCCTACTACGTTGTCCTGAGGAGTTACTCACACTGATCGGGAAGCTCTATCTCGAATCTCTACTCACAGAAAAGTGGCGCGAAAAAAAATCTATACCCTCTGAAGATAGCCGTCGAACAGAAGCTATCTTCAATCCTTTACTTGTGTGTAAAACACTTCTTAGAACATTTCAAGACGGTTATAAATTTGCACGACTGGAACCCTTACCTTCGTTCAAAATATCCCCGATTAAAGTACGCAATATTCCCAATGACATCACGCTCACCCTACCCGATGACTTCATTGTTCGTATCAACTTGTTACTCAAATTGCCCGAAAACTTGAAGTCAAGGGACGCTGAGATCATGCAGCGAGCCTTGGCTGCCTCCGAAACCGGTATCGATATTGACAAGGAACATAGTATTTTACTTATCAACACATTACCCACTGAATCGCACAAGCTGCTTAAGTTGCTCGTGAAACTTTCAGACACTCTGCAGAAAGTATCTATTGAACGCGGCAATTTACTTCCCACGCATACACATTTTTTAGACGTTGTTCGAAACAGACTTAAATTAAGAGCAGCAAACCGACAAACCAAGTCAGAAAGTATACTTCTTGCGGCAAAACAAGACTATAGGAGTGAGCGTGAAATCAACTCGTGTCTTAAAAATCCACGCTGTGGCCTTTTCATGCTATTTGCAATGATAACCGTGATGACTCTTACAAGTATTGCAAGATTTATCAATAAAATCACGATGAAACCCGTTCTTCGTAACCTCCACGATATTGAGATCGCAAGAGAGATAGACCAGGGTAAACTGTCACTCGCTAACTTGACTAGTCATGCGCTGAATGTCGAGCGCGTCAATCAAGCTCTGGTGAAATTACATGATAATCCTTCAGAACTCGCTCATGAAGAGGAAGTTTTAGAAAGCTGGTACAACATCATACTGATGGTAATAATCACTATCGTCATCTTAGCCGCTTTGATATCAGTCGGGACTGTTATTGCAAGGTGTCACTTACAACGACGCGAGCGTCAACTGCAAACGCGTTTAAGTGAAGTACATAACCGTTTCTTCGACTTGGCGCTGGAGGAGCGTGAAAACGAAGCCCAGACTATGGCTGAAGACACTGAAAACCCCGATAGCGGGGCAGAACAAGGCTTGGCTCAGCGCCGAATCCACCAAGCCTGAATGAGAAAAACATTGCTTATTTTACGATTTTCCATTATTCTATTGGGTCTTTTGAGTATTCTTTCGTAGTGGAGCTAACGAGATGTCAGCGTATGCCGTTATTAAGACCGGTGGCCAACAATACCGAGTCACCGAAGGCCAAACCCTAAAAGTAGAAAAATTGAACTACGACATTGGGGCTGAAGCCGAATTTGATGAAATTTTGCTCGTCGCCAGTGGTGACAAGATTAAAGTCGGTCAACCGACGGTCGAAAAGGCCAAAGTGGTTGCTGAGGTCGTTGAGCACGGTCGTGGTAAAAAGATTAAAATTCTCAAATTCCGCCGCCGTAAACATTCGATGAAGCGTATGGGCCATCGCCAGGATTATACGCTCATTAAAATTAAATCTATTCCCGCAGTTTAAGAGGTAACTCACCATGGCTCATAAGAAGGCAGCTGGTAGTACGCGTAATGGACGCGATTCGAATCCAAAGTATTTAGGCGTTAAAGTCTACGGTGATCAGTTCGTCAATGCTGGCGGCATCATCGTGCGCCAACGCGGCACCGAGTTTCATCCTGGTCGCCACGTTGGTATGGGTAGAGACCACACCTTATTCGCGCTCATTCCAGGCGTTGTTAAATTTCTCGTTCGTAACAATCGTCGCGTCGTGACAATTTTACCCCTTCCTGAAGAGGCGGCAGCAGCAGCTGAGTAACCCTCAAGCTGTAACCGCGTAGTCCTATGAAATTCGTTGATGAAGCGTTTATATCCGTCACTGCCGGCAAAGGTGGTGACGGGTGTTTAAGCTTTCGCCGTGAAAAATATATTCCTCGTGGTGGACCCGATGGTGCCGATGGTGGCGACGGCGGCAGTGTCTATCTCGAAGCATCCGAAGGTTTAAACACCCTTGTCGACTTCAGACGCAAGCGACTGTTTCGTGCAGGTAATGGGCAGTCTGGTGGCGGAAAAAATTTAACGGGTAAGAAAGGCAATGACCAAACGGTCATCGTCCCTGTCGGCACAATCGTACGCGATGCCGACACCGAAGAAACGCTTGGCGATTTAACTAAAGATGGCGAAAGACTGTGCGTTGCGCGCGGTGGTTTCCACGGACTTGGTAACACACGTTTTAAAAGTAGTGTTAATCGCGCACCTAGACAAACCACCCAAGGCAGCAACGGTGAAAAGCGCAACCTACATCTTGAATTAAAACTACTCGCCGATGTCGGTTTAGTCGGTTTACCCAATGCAGGAAAATCAACGCTAATTCGCGCCGTATCAGCTGCACGCCCCAAAGTTGCCGATTATCCATTCACAACGACACAGCCTAATTTAGGTGTCGTATCTACGGGACCTGGCGAAAGTTTTGTCTTGGCCGATGTGCCTGGTCTTATTGAAGGTGCCGCCGATGGCGCAGGATTAGGTACACAATTTTTAAAACATTTAAGCCGTACACACTTACTCTTACACCTAGTCGATCTCTCACCCGCTGCGGACAGTGATCCACTCACCTCGTTTCGCGTCATCGAACAAGAGTTAAAACAGTCCACACAAGAACTCAGCAATCGTGATCGTTGGCTTGTATTTACCAAAATCGATACGATGACAGCAGAAGAATCCAAAACACAAATCGATGACTTGCTAAAAAAAATCGCTTGGCAAGGACCGGTCTTTGCAATTTCGAGTCAAACGCACACCAACACTGACGACTTATGTCAGAAAGTCTATGAGCACTTGAATGCTCAATAAGTGATATTTTCTAGGATTACCCCTAATGAACACTTGGCGAATGATCAAACTGAATATGAGAACCTTCTGTTGATTCTTGTAAGCTTTGGCTCACTGAGGTTTTCATCGATTCCTTACCCTTTGCGGTAGTTCCTTCATCTTTTGGGCGAACGATAACATCGGCATTCATACTATGCTTGCGTCTTGGCGAATACGAAAGTTTATGTGTTCCTTTTCTGCGTTTTTTCTTACTTTTTTTGTCTGATTTTCTAGTGTTTAATTGATTCGAATCCTCTGAAACCAAGCCATGTAAGTATCTCGTCGACAAAACAGAATCGAGTGTCGCTTTATTTTTTCTCTTTTCGGGATCACGCTCAAAGAAAGGTGACTTTGCTAAACGAGGTTCTCTTGAAGTCATCGGTCGTGTAGGCTTGATATCATCATCCTCAAAACTTGGTTTAGTTCTCGCCCGTGGTGTAAGAAAGCTTATCAGTAGTCGAGGTGAAGATGAATTCTTTTTATCATCTTGCTGAGCTGTCTCAAGATCTAACTTGAAACTAATTGTTGAGGATCGCTCACCCGAAGAGGATTCTAACTCTTCGCTGCTAGATGACGTTTTCATCCATTTGCGTATTGAGGGCACTGATTCAAGCATCTCATCTAGGGTCATAGATGAAAGCTTATCTTCCATAATACTCCCTACTTTCTTAACGAGTTCCACATATTCTTCCGATGGATCCTCAGCCAATGAAATACCAGACACGATCTCTAACACACCAAGGATCTGACCATACATCACATCATTTTTACTCATAGTTTTGTGAGGTGATTTTCTCAGACAAATCACGTTAGCAACGACAGATTGGTATTGGCATCCTTGAGTCTTGAAAAGATGAATAAGTCTTTCCCGTACATCTTCTTCAGAACTTGAGTGCTTTGTTGTGCGTTTTAATTTGCGAGGCTTGTACCAACTTTTACTCGTTCCCCGATTCATCGCTTCTAGATAACAAGCCAAAATTAAGTATGGCACCCTATCTTTGTCTAAGTATTCGTTAATCGATTCATCATTCAGCTCTTTCAATAGATGAGATTTCTTAAAATTTTCTGCTAACCGCTTTATGATAGTACGACGATAGAAATTTTTTAACAGTAAGCCAACATCATCTTGAAAATAACGCTCAAACTCGTATTTAAACGCATGGACATACTTTGACGGATCATCTGGGGTTTTCTTTCCTGAAGGAAGTCCATGCAAATCATTATACACACACTCTAGAGGCGTTAAGAGCTTGTTATCGTATTCACTAAAGTTATTAGCGAAGTTTACAAACGATTGTAATAGTGAAAATCCTTCCAGACGAATATCCGTGTTTAATAGTGATAACAAGCCCTCGTGCATTTTACGATTGAGAACTACTTTATCTCGGCTGTGTCGGCCAAAATTTTCTTCTCTTTCAATTGTTGAACCTCTCTCTAGAACACTGCGATCAATGAGAGCAACAGATAGTTTGCGCTCCCTATCGGCCGAGGGCTTGGTGACTTCTAACATCACAGATAGAATATAGTCCTTGAGACCCTCTCTATTTTTTAGTGAAGGAAAAAACCATCGCGAACAAATTGCTAATAAATCGTGTTTAAGCGTTTCCCACACCTCTAGATAATCTTTCGACTCTTTTTTAGGAGAAAATAAAACATGTACTAGTTGCTTAACTCGTGTTGTGAAATGCTTGAGTTCTGACAAGTCATTGAGTAAATGATACTGAATCCATGCTCGTACCATACTGCGGAATTGTTCATACACACCCTCAAGATTCTCTAGCGAGGCTACATAGTCAGAGTTATCCTTCACCCACGTTTCACCGCTAGATAGCTTTCGCGAGGTCATGTCATTGATTCTTTCATCAATCTGTAATTCTTTCTTACCAAATAGGTCATCTATCAATACATTTTCTCGAAGACTATCATTTTGGCAAACACATTTTAATGCTTTCAAAAAAACAATCGGCTCCTCAGCCTTTTCATAAAATACGCGGTAGGTATAGGTAATCAATTGGGCCTTGCGCGTTGTATCCGCGTCGGCTTGACCCGACATCACTTCATTAGGATCTTCGAAAAGTATACCTAACAAACAAAGTGAGATGCGGTGGCGAATCGCATTACGCGTATAAGGAATTTGCCAGTTACGAAATTCAGCAAAAATGCTCTCGATATCAGCCAAGGTGGGCTCGTCGTCTAATGTGTCAAGACGTTCAGCTATTTTATTTTTTGCAAGCACGCGGAGCTGTTCTTGCTTACTAGAGTGTTCTTTTCCTATCCAGTACATGACATCGCGGATAACCCCTCGAAGAGCACTTTCTTCAAATAGTTCCTCAGCAAGCAAGGAGGTGGACTTCTTGGCTGTTTTTTTATGATACACTTTTGTTGTTTTTTTTAACGGCATCTCACCTTCCTTGAACCATAAGTGCTATTTTAGAACATTATAATTCAAAACTTGTCATTTTGGCTAGTATTTCTACTCCATCTGGGGATTGACATTTGTGCTCGCAAACGGCATCATATATGCCTTTTTAGTGACTGTATTTAAAGGAGTTCACACGTGGCGAATACACCATCAGCACGCAAGCGTGCCCGCCAAAATGTTAAGCGTCGTCAACACAACCGTGAGCAAATCTCACGCGTTCGTACGGCTGTTAAAGCTACCCTCGCTGCTATCGAAGCAGGTGATGGTGAAACCGCTAGCCGTAATCTTCGTGATACACAGAGCCTACTCGATCGCGCAGCAGACAAAGGTCTTATCGCTAAGAACAAGGCTGCCCGTCACAAGCGTCGCTTAAACGCCAAGGTGAAAGCCATCGTTACGGCAAATTAATGCCCAACGACAATGCCTGATGAAGCGCGAGCTGTAGCACCCCGATTAATCCGCTCGACCTCTAAAGTCGCCTCGATGACTATGCTCTCACGTATCTTAGGCTTCGTGAGGGATATGCTGTTTGCCTACACATTCGGGGCCGCAGCCGGTATCGATGCTTTTTACGTTGCATTCAAAATACCTAATTTCATGCGCCGACTCTTCGCAGAAGGTGCATTCTCACAAGCCTTCGTTCCCATTCTTGCCGAATATCAACAAAAATCGTCAAAAGACGAGGTGCGACTTTTCATCGCACAGGTGAGCGGTACGCTTGGCGCGGTATTACTGGTCATAACCATCTCGGCCGTCCTCGCCGCCCCACTCTTAATTAGCGTCTTCGCTCCAGGCTTTCTCATGGATCCCATGCGCTTCAAGGTTGCAAGTGATCTCCTGCGCATCACATTCCCTTATCTTTTCTTTATTTCACTGACGGCCATGGCGGGTGCTGTTTTAAATACCTATAGCTCATTTACAATCCCTGCGTTCACCCCCGTGCTACTGAACGTGTGTCTCATCACAGCAGCAATGTTTGGCGCGCCCCACTTCACACCAAGCGTCGAAGCCTTAGCATGGGGTGTCTTTTTCGCTGGGATTATCCAATGCTTATTTCAACTACCTTTCCTCGCAAGACGCGGCTTACTGGTGAGACCACGCTTCAATCAAAACTCCCCTGGCGTTAAACGCGTTTTACTACTGATGGTCCCAGCACTCTTTGGGGTCAGTGTCGCTCAGATCAACTTACTCCTCGACACCTTATTCGCCTCGTTTTTACAAGCAGGGAGTATTTCGTGGTTGTATTATTCAGACCGACTGATGAACTTTCCACTAGGTGTTTTCGGGGTTGCGATTGCAACTGTCATTTTACCAAGCCTCTCGAAACGCCACGCCAACGAAGATACCAAAGCCTATAGCGACACCCTCGATTGGGCACTAAAACTGATCTTCGTCATCGCAATCCCAGCAGCTATTGGTCTAGGTGTTCTCTCGGGTCCACTACTCACTACACTATTTAATTACGGTCAATTCGACCAGTTCGACGTACTCATGGCGCAAAAAAGTTTAATTGCTTTCGCGTGTGGTATACCGGCCTTCATGCTCATCAAAGTTTTAGCATCGGGGTTTTACGCAAGACAAGATATTAAAACTCCCGTTCGAATCGCTGTCGTCGCGATGCTAACCAACACCACATTAAACTTCATATTAATCCACAGTCTTGCCCACGCCGGACTCGCACTTGCAACCAGTATTGCTGCGATTCTCAACGCGAGTCTTCTCTGGGTACTCCTCTTTCGCCGCCAAATTTATCGCCCGACGGTAGGCTGGTTACGCTTTGTGATTCAGATCACTATCGCAAACACAGCAATGCTTATCTGGCTTGCCTTTGCGACACCAAACTTAAACACCTGGTTTGCAATGAAAGGACTCGCTCGCGCAAGCGAATTAGGTTTCGTTGTGTCTATCAGCGTTATCATATACGCCTTCTGTCTTTGGCTTAGCGGTTTTCGCCTGCATTTGATGCGGGAGGCGTGATGCATATTTATCGCCATCTTCGCGACTTACCGCGCAATCAACACCACGTTATTACGATCGGCAATTTCGACGGTGTGCATTTAGGCCACCGCGCGCTTATCAAAACCATGCTCGCAAGTGCGCATGAGCTTGAATGCGCGAGCCTTGCCATGATCTTCGAGCCACAACCGATGGAAGTCCTACAACCGACACGGGCCCCAGCCCGCCTGATGCGACTGGCTGAGAAGTGTCGCGTGTTAAAAACACTAGGCGTCGAACGCGTCTTGGCTTATCGCTTTGACCACACCGTTGCCGCCATGGCGGCAGATGAATTTGCAGAAGACGTGTTAGTGAACGGGTTAAAGGCAAAACACATTATCGTCGGTGAAGATTTTCGCTTTGGTGTACAGCGACAAGGCGATACCACAACGCTCAAAGAACTCGGCGCGCAACATGGTTTCACCGTAACGGTGATGGCCGATCATAGGGCTGATGGCGAGCGTGTGAGTTCGACACATATCCGCGAGGCCCTCCAACAGGGCAAGCTCGACCACGCTGCGGCTCTGCTTGGCCGTCCTTATAGCCTCTATGGCCGTGTCATCCACGGCGATAAACGCGGCCGACAAATTGAGGTGCCCACCGCTAACATAGCCCTCAAGCGCAATAAACCAGCGATTCGCGGTGTTTTTGTCGTCAATACAACTATTGATGGCAAAACACGATATGGTGTTGCCAACGTCGGCACACGCCCCACGGTCGATGGCGAGAAGACCCTGCTTGAAGTACATCTTTTTGATTTTGATGGCGATCTCTACGGACGCTATCTCGAGGTCACGCTCTTAGAGCGGCTACGCGATGAGTGCAAGTTCCCAGATTTTGACAGCCTGGTTGAACAAATCCGACGTGACATCGCGCAAGCAAAAGATTATATTAGTACCCTATCTTATTCATCGTAGATGTCCCCATGAGCGAATACAAACATACCCTAAATTTACCGCGCACCGATTTCCCTATGAAGGGTAACTTACCTGCTCGCGAGCCCGCGATGCTCGAGCGCTGGCAACAAGATGGCCTCTATCAACAGATACGTGCAGCACGCACAGGCAAGGCTAAGTTTATCCTGCATGATGGCCCACCCTATGCCAACGGCAACATTCACTTGGGCCACGCGGTTAACAAGATCTTAAAAGATATTGTCGTCAAATCGCAGACGTTAAACGGCTTCGATGCGCCTTATGTCCCTGGCTGGGATTGCCATGGCTTACCTATCGAAGTATTTGTCGAAAAGAAAATGGGGCGCGTGTCGGACAAGCTATCGGCAAAAACCTTTCGTGATCACTGTCGTGATTATGCGAAAAGCCAGGTTGCCAACCAAAGCGAACAATTTCAACGCCTAGGTGTGCTCGGCGATTGGCAAAATCCTTATTTGACGATGGATGAGAGCTACGAGGCTGAAATCATTCGTGCCGTCGGTAAAATGGTCGAACACAACTATGTGCTGCGCGGTTTCAAACCGGTGCACTGGTGTATGGACTGTCGCTCGGCACTGGCCGAAGCCGAAGTTGAATACGAAGATAAAAAATCACCTGCCATCGACGTGCGCTTTTTAGTCAGCAATGAAGCCCTCTTCTTAGATAAACTACACCACGCCGAAACAGGCGTTGGCGAGGGTCCTCTCGGCGTTCCTATCTGGACAACAACACCATGGACACTGCCTGCGAACCAAGCGGTCGCGCTACATCCTGAATTAACCTACGCCGTGATTCAAATTCACAATCCCGATCGCGGGCCCGAACGTTTACTCGTCGCGGAGCAAATGATCAAAGACATACTTGAGCGATACGATATAAACGATTATCGCGTCGTGGCCTATGGTGAAGGACAAGCACTCGAAGGTTTATTACTACAACATCCGTTCTACGAACGCGAAGTACCTATTGTTGTTGGTGACCACGTAACAACCGATGCCGGTACGGGTTGCGTACACACCGCACCAGCACACGGTCTGGAAGACTATCATCTCGGCCAACAATATGATTTACCTATCGATAACCCTGTAAACGACCAAGGCGTATTTCGTGATAGCGTGCAATTCTTTGCAGGTCAACACATCTCTAAAGCAAACGATGCAATCATCGAACACTTGAAAGCGCGCGGCCATCTGCTCCATGCCGCACGTATCGAACACGCCTACCCACATTGCTGGCGTCATAAAACACCGGTTATCTATCGCACAACACCACAGTGGTTTATCGACCTCGAAGAGTTGAAAGAAAAAGCGTTAGAGGCTATTGCAAACGTTGAATGGTTCCCTTCCTGGGGACAAGAACGGATTAGTGCGATGGTCGCAAACCGTCCCAACTGGTGTATCTCACGTCAACGCGCGTGGGGCACACCACTACCGATTTTCGTACATAAAGAAGAACACAACTTACACCCTAACACAGTTGAGATGATCGAAGAGATTGCCAAGCTTGTCGATAAAGATGGTATCGAGGCATGGTTTGACTTGAAACCTGAAGCCTTACTTGGTGATGATGCAAAAGATTACGTTAAAGTTAACGACACACTCGACGTCTGGTTTGATTCAGGTGTTAGTCACATGTGTGTATTACGCAAGCGCGATGATTTACAGGCGCCTGCGAATTTATATTTAGAAGGCTCCGATCAGCACCGCGGCTGGTTTCAATCATCACTTTTAACAGGCGTTGCTCTAAACGACACGTCACCCTATAAACAAGTCCTAACGCACGGTTTTACGGTCGATGCGAAAGGTCGTAAGATGTCGAAGTCACTCGGCAATGTCATTGCGCCAGAGAAAATCATTAAACAAATGGGCGCCGACGTGTTGCGGTTGTGGATTTCAGCAACTGATTATCGCAGTGAGCTTACGATATCAGATGAAATCTTAAAACGTATTTCCGATGCGTACAGAAGAATTCGTAATACGAGCCGTTTCTTACTCGCCAATCTTTTCGATTTTGATCCTGAAAAAGACTTAGTCGCAGATAACGAATTACTCGCGCTCGATAGTTACATCATCGCGCGCGCCAAAGCCTGCCAAGAAACAATTATCAACGCGTATAATCAATACCAATTCCATAATGTATATCAAGCGATCCACCACTTCTGTGCAGTCGATTGTGGTAGTTTTTATTTAGATATTATTAAAGATCGCCAATACACGTGTAAGGCCGATAGCCTCGCGCGGCGTTCGTGTCAAACGGCTATTTACCATGTATGTGAAGCGCTCGTGCGTTGGTTGAGTCCTATCTTAAGCTTTACGGCTGATGAAATTTGGCAACATATGCCTGGCTCGCGTGATGAGAGTGTATTTGTTAGCGAATGGTACGATGCGTTCCCAGCTTATCACTCGGACATACCGTTTGAAGACTGGGCTCTGATAAGCGAGCTGCGTGATGATGTGAACAAAGCGCTCGAAGAAAAACGTGCATCAGGCGCTATTGGCTCAGCACTCGATGCAGCGGTTACAATCACGTGCGCCGAAGATTGGTTTAATTGTCTGAAGCCTCTGCAAGATGAGTTACGCTTCGTGCTCATTACATCCGCTGCGCGGATTGAGGCGGACACGACAACGAAAGGGTATACTATCGAAATTACAGCACTAGAAGATGCGAAGTGCGCTCGCTGCTGGCACCGCCGTCCAGATGTTGGCAGTGATACGTCACACCCCGAGTTGTGCGCGCGGTGTGTTACCAACATTACTGGCAAAGGAGAAACACGACGCTATGCCTAAAATATCTCGCGGTCAATTCATCGCTTGGTTAGTGTTTGCTGTTATCATTATCGCACTGGATCAGGGAAGTAAAATTTATATAGAGCGATTGCTCGTTCCTGGCGAAAGCATGAAACTGTTACCCTTCTTAAACGCGACCCTAACCTATAACAAAGGCGCAGCATTTAGCTTTCTTGCTGACGCAGGTGGTTATCAACACTATATCTTTGGCGGTATTGCTGTAGTGATAAGTTTACTTATCATGTATTGGCTACGCACGTTACCACCCCGCGCTGTGTTATCACGCATATCATTGTCGCTTATTTTAGGTGGTGCGATGGGAAATCTACTAGACCGCATCATCCGCGGCCAAGTTGTGGACTTCATCGACTTTTACATAGGCAACTGGCACTTTGCAAACTTTAATATAGCAGACAGCGCGATTACGATAGGTGCATTGATGCTGATTATTGAAGCCTTATCGAAGACGCATAAGCCTGGACAGGGTTGATAAAGAAGCCATAAACTATACTGCCAACTCAGCACTTGACTGCCATCCCTGCGTTCCTCGTCATCCTTACGCACAGCAACCGTCATCCCTGCGCACAGCAACCGTCATCCCTGCGCACAGCAACCGTCATCCCTGCGCAAGCAGGGATCTCAACCATGTAGCCACGGCATTAACCTTAGTAACTTGTGCAGAATGCATGTGATTGAGATCCCTGCTTGCGCAGGGATGACGGTCATGCCCAGGGATGGCGTTAGTGCCCAGGGATGACGGTCATACGCAGCGATGGCGTTAGTGCGCAGAGATGACGAGGAACGCAAGGATGAAAAACCTAAAAACTACACCCAACTAAGCTTCCCATCTTTCGCCTTCACCACAACCGTATCACCCTGACTAAAACGTCCCTGCAGAATATCTTTTGCCAAAGGATTTTCCAACGTTTGTTGAATCGTACGCTTAAGTGGTCGAGCACCATAGACTGGATCAAAACCTTGTTCGCCAAGCAATGCTAACGCATCATCACTAATCTCGAGTTGATAACCGTGCTCACTCAACCGTTTCGCTAATTCACCAATTTGGATCTTCGCGATCGCTTGAATATGCTCTGCTTTGAGTGGATGAAAGACGACAAGCTCATCGACACGATTAATAAATTCAGGACGGAAGTGATTAGCAACTTCAACCATTACCGCTTGTTTCATCTTGTCGTAGTCAGCACCCTCTGTCGCCAACTCCTGAATTTTGTGCGAACCGAGATTAGACGTCATGATGATCACACAGTTACGAAAATCGACTGTACGCCCTTGACCATCTGTGAGTCTACCATCGTCTAACACTTGCAAGAGAATATTAAAAACATCATGGTGAGCTTTCTCAACTTCATCGAGTAATATCACCGAGTATGGACGCCTGCGCACAGCTTCGGTGAGATAGCCACCCTCTTCGTAACCAACATAGCCGGGAGGCGCTCCGATAAGACGCGCAACCGAATGTTTCTCCATAAACTCTGACATATCGATACGAACCATCGCCTCTTCAGTATCAAACAAAAAGTTCGCAAGTGATTTACATAATTCGGTCTTACCAACACCCGTTGGTCCCAAAAATAAAAAAGAACCTACGGGACGACGCGGATCAGATAGGCCCGCGCGATTACGCCGTATCGCATCGGCAACTGCATCAACCGCTTCATCTTGCCCAATGACGCGCTCGTGCAACACATTTTCCATTTGTAATAATTTCTCGCGCTCACCTTCAAGCATTTTCGATACAGGAATACCTGTCCATGCTGAAACGACCTCAGCAATTTCTTCATCGGTCACCTTATTACGCAACAACTGCATTTCTTGAGGATTCGCACTCGAATCCGATTGCACTTGCTTCTCTAACTCTGGAATCACACCGTATTGCAATTCAGACATACGAGTTAAATCATTATTGCGTCTAGCAGTGTCTAACTCGAGCCTGGCGCGCTCTAAAGCTTCTTTAGCGTGTTGACTACCCTGCACAGCAGCCTTTTCTGCCGTTAAGATTTCATTGAGATCAGCATACTCGCGCTCTAAGTTTTCAATGCGCTCTTCGAGTTCTTTCAAACGCTGTTTCGAGGCATCATCTTCCTCTTTACTCAACGCTTCGCGTTCGATTTTTAATTGTATAATTTGACGTTCGAGTTTATCCATCGCCTCTGGCTTTGAATCGATCTCCATACGAATACGACTTGCCGCCTCATCAACTAAATCGATAGCCTTGTCTGGTAATTGCCTATCGGTAATATAACGTTGCGATAAATTTGCCGCCGCAATAATCGCACTATCGGTAATATCAACACCGTGATGCACTTCATAACGTTCTTTTAAACCACGTAAAATCGCAACTGTATCTTCGACCGAAGGCTCACCAACAAAAACGATTTGGAAACGACGCTCAAGTGCAGCGTCTTTTTCGATATACTTTCGGTACTCTTCAAGCGTTGTCGCACCCACACAATGTAATTCACCACGCGCAAGCGCAGGCTTTAACATATTCCCAGCGTCCATCGCACCTTCGGCTTTACCTGCACCCACCATGGTATGCAATTCATCGATAAAAATAATGACTTGCCCTTCTTGCTTCGCAAGTGCTTTCAATACAGCTTTCAGCCGCTCCTCGAAATCACCGCGGTATTTAGCACCCGCAATGAGTGAGCCCATGTCTAACGACAACACGCGTTTACGCTTCAAGCCCTCAGGCACTTCGCCATTCACGATACGTTGAGCTAGCCCTTCGACAATCGCAGTCTTACCAACACCGGGTTCGCCGATAAGCACAGGATTATTTTTCGTACGACGCTGCAGCACTTGAATCATGCGCCGAATCTCATTGTCACGCCCAATCACAGGATCAAGCTTGCCCTCTTCTGCACGAGCTGTTAAGTCAGTCGTGTATTTCTCTAAGGCTTGACGATTTGCCTCGGCATTGGGATCTTCAACGCCCTCACCACCACGCACCTCGTCGATGGCTTGAATGAGCGCGCTTTCCTTGACACCAGCACCTTGCAGAAGCTTTTGTAGGGGTCCCGCTTGCTTCAACGCAGCGAGGATGAATAGTTCACTGGCTATAAATTGGTCTTTACGCTCTTTAGCAAGTTTTTCGGTATGAGTAAGCACCTTGTGTAAATCGTTTGAGGCATGTAATTCGCCAGGTGCGCCTGACACTTGCGGCATACCCTCGATAGCCGATTGGAGGTCTGTTTTCAATTTTGCCACGTCAGCCTTGGCTAACGACAGTAGTTGGGACGCTGAACCCTTGGGATCCTCGAGTAGAGCGTACATAATGTGTACAGGCTCGATCACCGCATGATCGTGCTGCAGCGCCAAACCACGTGCATTTTCAATGGCCTCTGCAAATTGAGTCGTAAATTTATCCATCTTGTTTGCCTCTTGTCACTTGTGTTTCACAACCATCTAACCTTAAAATGAGGGTGCGCTTGAAAAGTTCAACCCATAAGGAACGGATATCATGATCGAGGCCAACCAGCAAGATGTCTTAGTCGAACTCGCCCGCGACTATCTACAAGAAAAACGGCGTAAACGCCGCTGGAGTATATTCTTCAAGCTCTTGCTCGTGGCATGGTTAGCCTTACTTATTTTCGCCATTTTCGCAAGCGACTTAGCGGGTGAATCCCAGGAACCCCACACAGCACTGATTAACATCAAAGGCCCTATCTTTGAAGGTGTTGCAGCAAGTGCCGACCGGGTTGCCAAAGGCTTACGTAAGGCCTTTAAAGACCCTCGCACGAAGGCAGTCTTATTACGTATCAACTCACCTGGCGGCTCACCTGTACAAGCGAGCTATATCTACAAAGAAATCCGCCGCTTGAAGAAAGAAAACGACAAGATCAAAGTCTATGCCGTCTGTGTCGATATGTGTGCCTCTGCTGCCTACTATATTGCTGCAGCAGCCGACAGCATCTACGCCGATCCCTCAAGCATCGTTGGCTCCATCGGTGTCGTTTATAACGGTTTTGGCTTCACAGGCACAATGGATAAACTCGGTATCGACCGCCGCTTGGTCACAGCCGGAAAAAACAAAGGCTTTATGGATCCCTTCTCACCCATAAAACCCGAGCAAGAAGTCCATCTTCAAAATATGTTAGACGACGTACACCAACAGTTCATCAACGCAGTTATCGAAGGCCGCAGCAATCGCCTGCAACAAAACCCCATTATTTTCTCAGGCCTCTTCTGGTCCGGTGATAAAGCAAAACAATTAGGGTTAATCGATGGCTTCGGTAGTGCAGGCTCTGTTGCACGCGAAATTATTAAAGTCGAACGCATTAAAGACTTTACGGTCAAACCCGAATATCTAGCGCGCTTACTAAAACAAATGTCGTCTGATTTCGGATCGTATGTTTTTCCCGCACAGGCTGAACTCAAACATCGTGGTCTAGTTAGCAAGGTGAACGTATGAAACCAACACGCGCATTTACCCTTATTGAACTTATGATCGTACTCGTTGTCGTTGCCATTCTCGCATCGATAGCCTACCCCACTTATCGAGCTCAAGTGATGCGCGCACGCCGCAGCGATGCTAAAGCGTCACTGCTCGACCTTGCTGCTCGTATGGAACGTTATTACTCAGAGAATAATACCTACGCAACTGCCACGATCGCGTCTGGCAATGGTGTGACAGACGTGTTAAGCAACGCCGCGAGCCCCGAAGGCTGGTACAACCTCGCCATTACGGCACAAAATGCCACAACCTTTACAGTTTCAGCCACACCACAAAATGCACAGGCAAGCGACGATACGCAATGTGCAACATTCACCTATACCAGCACAGGGGTTAAAGGCATTAATGGCGGTAGCGGAACCGTGGAACAGTGTTGGTAATTTAGTCATTTTGACCAGTATTCCTACGAAAATAAGCGTAGTTTAGCCATTAGTTATCATAATGATTTCTATCAGTTAAATTTATTCGCACTCGCATTTTATTTTCGATATAATCTGACTAACGTATGTTAGTTTGAGGTGCAGAAGCTGTCATGATAACCACACAAACATTTCCTGAGATTTCTACCGTCGACAAAAATTTAATACAGGCCTATCGTCAAGATGAGACAGAGGTTGTTGAATTTTTACTCAATGAGGCTCAACTGCCGCCGCTCGCATTGAGTCGTGTGCGCACTCAAGCTGAGAAACTCGTCTCAGCTGTACGTCATAATCGGTTCAACGAGGGCACACTCGATTCGTTCATGTATGAATACGATCTATCAAGTGAGGAAGGCATTATCCTCATGTGTCTCGCCGAGGCGCTACTGCGCATTCCAGACAGCGAAACGGTCGATAAATTGATCCGTGATAAACTAACGAGTGCGAATTGGCGCGCGCATCTTGGTCAAAGTGACTCACTCTTAGTTAACGCTGCAACCTGGGGTTTAATGTTAACAGGTAAAGTTTTATCACAAGATGTCGCCCAACAACCTAATTTCAAATCTGCGTTCAAACGTTTAGTGAGTCGTAGCGGCGAACCTGTGATCCGTAAAGCGATGGCGCAGGCAATGAAAATTTTAAGTCGCCAGTTTGTGATGGGCTCAACGATTGAAAACGCTATAAAGCGTGCTAAGGAATTTGAAGAAAGAGGTTACCGTTACTCATACGACATGCTCGGTGAGGCAGCACTCACCGCTGACGATGCAAAGCGTTACTATGACGCATATGAAAATGCGATTCACGCGATTGGTAAAGAAGCGGGTGATCGCGGTGTCTTTGCAGCATCGGGGATTTCGATAAAACTATCCGCACTTCACCCGCGTTACGAATTCTCGCAACATGTGCGTGTCTTAAATGAATTATCACCACGTGTGTTAGAGCTCGCAAAGCTCGCCAAGTCTTATAACATTGGTCTTACCATCGATGCTGAAGAGTCGGAACGCTTAGAATTATCGCTCGCGATTATAAAACAAGTTGTACTCAACCCTGCACTCGATGGTTGGGAAGGTTTTGGTGTTGCGGTACAAACCTATCAAAAACGCGCATGGTATGTGTTAGATGCACTCGCCGAAATTGCGCGCAAACGCAAACAACGCTTTAAATTACGATTGATCAAGGGCGCATACTGGGACACCGAAATAAAAAATACTCAAATGGAAGGTTTAAACGATTACCCTGTTTTTACTCGTAAAGCTTCAACAGACGTTTCATTTATCGCATGTGCTAAAAAACTTTTATCGATGCCTGATGCGTTTTACCCACAGTTCGCAACACACAATGCATATAGCGTTGCCGTTATTCTAGAACTTGTAAAACCCAATACCGAATTTGAATTCCAATGCCTACACGGCATGGGGCAAAGTCTCTACGATGAAATCGTCGGTGAAAAGAAATTAAATATTCCATGCCGAATTTATGCACCCGTCGGGAACCATCAAGACTTGTTACCTTACCTAGTTCGTCGCTTACTCGAAAACGGTGCGAATACGTCGTTTGTAAACCGCATCGCTGATGCGAATGCGCCGATGGACGTATTATTAGCTGATCCGGTTGCAAAAGTCGCCAATAAATCTCAAAAGCCACATTCGAAAATACCTCTGCCACGTAACCTCTACGGCGAGAGGCGTGTGAATTCACAAGGCTTAGATCTCACACATCGCAGCGAGTTAACGCGACTTGAAGAAGGCCTTATTAAGGCTTCAGAAAAATCCTGGATAGCTAAACCAACGACTCAAAATGTCGATTCGAGTGAACAACCAAAACCCGTGTTATCACCAACTGATCATGATATTCAAATAGGCGAAAGCCAACACGCCGATAATGCTTGTCTCGATGCCGCACTCACACAAGCCTATCAAGCTCATCGTGATTGGCAACGAAAACCGTTTGGTGAGCGCGCAGCTATCTTACGTAAAGCGGGTGAGTTAATAGAAAATCATCTATATGATTTTATGTACCTAGCGATCCATGAAGCCGGCAAAACGTTTAACGATGCCGTTGCCGAAGTGCGTGAAGCCGTCGACTTTTGTAACTACTACGCCGAACAAGCTGAGTTCGTCGTAGGTCTGCCAAAACATATGCCTGGTTACACCGGTGAGACTAATACGTTGCAACTTGCTGGTCGCGGTATCATGGTATGTATTAGCCCCTGGAATTTCCCACTCGCTATCTTCACCGGCCAAGTTGCAGCAGCGCTCGTCACTGGAAACTGTGTGCTTGCTAAGCCGGCTGAACAAACACCACTCATTGCAGCACTTGCAACTGAGTGTTTCCACGAAGCAGGCGTACCCAAAGACGTTTTACATTTAACACCAGGCCGCGGCAGTAAGATTGGCGCAAAACTTGTTGCCGATGAGCGCGTTGCCGGTGTGATGTTTACTGGCTCAACTGAAACCGCACGACGCATTAATCAAACGCTAAGTAACAAAGAAGGTCCTCTTGGTATTCTAATCGCCGAAACTGGTGGCCAAAACGCTATGATCGTCGACTCATCGGCACTCACAGAACAAGTCGTGCAAGATGTCATTCAATCCTCACTTGGTAGCGCGGGGCAACGTTGCTCCGCACTACGCGTTTTATATTTACAAGATGATATCGCCGATAAAACACTCTTGATGTTAAAAGGCGCCATGGCCGAGTTGCGAGTCGGCTACCCGAGTTTATTAAACACCGACATCGGCCCAGTTATCGACGAAGGTGCATATAATGTTTTACAGGAACACGCCGACTATCTTGAATCGATCGATGCCGAACTACTCTTTAAAGTGCCCTTACAAGAAGGCGAATGTAAAAAAGGTACGTTCTTCGCACCACGCGCTTATCTGATTAGCAACATCGGTCAACTACCACGCGAAGTTTTTGGTCCGATTCTACATGTTATTCGCTTTGCTGAAGGTGAGCTCGATAAAGTTATCGCTGAGATTAATAATACGGGCTACGGCTTAACGTTAGGCATACATAGCCGAATTCAAGAGACGATCGACCATATCGCTAAAAATATACATGTCGGTAATTGTTATGTTAATCGAAACATGATCGGAGCAGTTGTCGGTGTACAACCGTTCGGTGGACAGGGTTTATCGGGCACCGGCCCTAAGGCTGGCGGTCCTAACTATTTACCTCGCCTCTGCCACGAACATACGCTAACTGTAAACACAACAGCGGCAGGTGGTAACGCAACACTAATGGCTATTGGTGACTAAGCGCGGCGACTAGCTGGGAATGTACAGGTAAATGTACTGCCCTCGTCGACTTGGCTTGTGATGTTAAGCTCACCTTCGTGACGTAAGATAACGTGTTTCACGATCGCAAGTCCAAGTCCCGTACCACCTTTTTCACGAGAGCGGGCTTTATCAACACAATAAAACCGCTCAGTTAGTCGTGATATATGTTCATTTGGAATACCTATCCCACGGTCACTTACACTAAACGCCGGTTTATCATTTTCTAACTGCCAATGAACATCAATCTCACCACCCGGCGGCGTATAACGCACAGCATTGATAATGAGGTTGGTGAAAAGACTGCGCAATTCATTCGGGCTGCCTAACAATTTTAAGTCTGTATCGGCATGTAACGAAATAACGTGGTTATCATTAGCACTCAATAGTTGTGCTTCGTTACAAATTATTTCAAGCTGTTCGCCCACATTAACAGTTTCTTCACCGGTTGCGGTTTGCTCAGATTCTAAGCGCGATAACAATAATAAATCTTGAATAATCGCATCCATACGCATGCTATGTTGAAACATTTGATGAAAAACACTTTGCAGTTCGGCGTACTTGGGATCATCCTGTGTAATCAGTGTTTCAAGATACCCTCGAATAACGGTCAAAGGGGTACGCAATTCGTGTGACACGTTCGCGACAAAGTCGCGGCGCATACGTTCAAACCGCTCGACTGTATCTAACAACTCTTGCGGTAAATCATCGAAACTATTGTCTAGGGCACTCACCTTCATCACTCCATTTATACCCGAAACCTCTTACAGTCTGTACGTAATGGTCATACTCATAGGGACGCAAACGCTGTCGCAAACGCTTGATTTGAGCATCAACAGCACGATCATCAACAAAGGTGCCGTGACGCCAAACATTAGAGAGCAGCATATCGCGACTATAACTGCGGCCACAATGTCGTATAAAAAACACGAGAAGATCAAACTCGTTTCGCGTTAACTGTAAGGGTTTATCAAAAATTGTCGCCTCGCGCTTAACAAGGTCGATACGGATTTCTTTAAACGATAAGATATCTTGCGGCGATTGAATAGGACCGCGTCGTAATACCGCACGTAAGCGCGCAATTAACTCAAGCGGTGAAAAGGGTTTAATGATGTAGTCGTCTGCTCCAACGCCTAAACCTTTTACTCGATTCTCTTCTTCGGCACGGGCAGTTAACATTACGACTGGTAAGTCAGGATACTGACTTTCCTCACGTATCCATTTGATAAATTCAATACCGCTCTTACCAGGTAACATCCAATCTAAAATCATAATATCGGGTGTCTGACTCTGCAGGAGACGCAAAGCTTCTTTGGCATCAGCTGCTTCAGTCATTTTAAACTCAGCAACAGGCAACGCGAAACGGATCATATCGCGAATTGCTTTTTCATCTTCAACAACAAGTACTTCAATCACTTTAACCATTATGCAATTACCTCTCGAGTCATGCGCGCGTCACGATCAAGAATCTTAAAGAGCGTACCATCACGCCGAATTTGAATTAAACCGCGGTTAAATGCCTTAAGTAGTTGACGATAATGTGGATTCTTTTTACTAATACCTAAATAAAGTTTTTTCTCACCGAGTGCAGGCGGTAAAAATAATAGCTTATCACGATACTCATCGGGTAACTCGTGTTGTAGCAAGTGATCGGCAACGTGTTTATCGATAAAAACTAAATCGACCATACCCTCGTAGAGATGTCGCATATTGTCTTGATCACTTTTCGCAGGAATCTTGGTTAATGAGTCGTTGTTGTCAAACGCATCTGTATTTGCATAGCCTGTGACAACACCAAAACGGTACTTGCGTAAGCTTTTAAATAACTCAGTTTGATTGTGTTTCGGGTTGCGTATATTAATATGGATACCCGAATTAGCGCGCTTATAGAGACCAAGAGGCCCACCTGAAAAAGACATCGAATAGACAAAATATTTATCTTTCTCGGGCGCATCATATTCAGGGAAGATACCATCAACAACACCGTCGCGTGCCATTGCAAGCCCGCGCGCCCAAGGTAGGAAGTAAATTTTAACCTCATACCCTTGATGCAGAAATGCCGCTTTAACTATCTCAAATACATAGCCCTTATACGCACCATCATCACGCACATAAGGCGCCCAATGAGTTGTCGCGAGCACAACGGTCTTCTTTGCAAACACCAAGTTTGGCCACATAAGCAACCAGGACACCAATAAAATCGCTAGACGCTTAACTGTCATATCACGTTCCATACCTTTAGATTGTCTTATTATACGTTAAAAAGCGGAAAATATTCAATCTAAAGCATAGGATATGGCAGGGCCTATGCATGAAAAAAATTCCTGTACATCATAGTTTCTCTCTCCCTCTTGGGGGAGAGTTAGGATTAGGAGGTATGCTTATAAATAGGTAAAACTGATATCCCCCTCACCCCTAGCCCCTCTCCCCCATGTCTGGGGGAGAGGGGAATGATAGGTATCGAGCGAGTGTAGATAGGTAGCAGAGAAATTGGATAAAAGATTTAGCTAACAATGATTGATCGAGCATGTGTCTCAGTATCAATTAAGCTTTCTACTTCAGGAGTGGTTTCGGTCGCTGGGAGTGCAGCAGAGAGAAAGTTAGCAAAGTTTTCTTTTGTAGGAATCGAGCTTTCACTCATTTGAGCTCCAGACCCAGAGCGAGTTGGTACATCACTTAACTCGTCTTTAAAGAATAGTGGCCGTTTACGACGCTTCGTAATTGCTGACCAATCGTCATTAGGCTCTTGACGCTCTTTCTGAGGTGAAAGTGGTGGTGTACCACCTTGTTCTCTTTTCTCTGGATTACGACGGTTACCATCGGGTCCCCAAATAGACAGTGAGGCTTGACTAGATGCTGAGCGTTGAAAGAAGCAACGTGGATCGTACGTTAATGGCTTTGGTAAAGCGCTATTCGTAGAAGGTGATTCAGTCGCTGGCTCAGATTTGAGTCTTCGTGAAGGCGTGGCTACCTCTAAGAGTGAAGCCATTTCAGATGGTGCTGATTTTGAACGCTCAATCCTGAAATTAGAAATAGGCATGTCTGGTCTTTGTAAAAACGGTGTCGCATCAGATTTCGAACGAGGTCTGCGGCTGATGTGTGAGCCTGATCTTCTTGCAGGTGCACGTAACGTTTTTACCTCATTACCAGATTCGATGGGTACTTCAGAACCCTCACCTGAACTTGATTCAGCAACAATCGTTGTATGTTCAGACGTATCTTCTGCACCTGATTCATCGTCTAACTTATTTTGTAATTTGTTTACAAATGTGCTGATGATTTCTTCATCTGACAAGTCAGGATTCTCATTTTTGTGGGAGATGAGTACTCGTTTGAGATCAACGATGTTGCTGATGTCTTTTCTTGCTAATTCAGCATAGGCTTTGACGCCTGCTACTAAACCTAAAATTTTACCTTTAGCTTTACCTTGAGCCTTACCCTCTGCTATACCTTCAACCATCCCCTCAACTTTACCTTCTTCGTAAGATACTGCGCTAGTTTTAGTAACAGCTATTTTATTTTCAATGTGTTTCAGCCAAGCTTCCTCGAAGCCTAATGCATCTTTGTATAATGCTGTAGACTTTTTCACACGATATTCTTCGTATTGGCTCTTGACTCGCGTAGCAAAATAAACCATGCCTAAAGCGAATATACCCGCTAGGACTACAGTCGCAATGATAACAAGAGGTGTAACCGACAAGCCTGCAAGAATTACGGGAAGCTCGAGTGCTCCAAGCCCAAATAAAATACACACCCCGATAATTACAGAACCCATAACACGCCACAAGTTTTTTATATCTGTCATGCTCGCTTTGAAATAAAGCCAACTAATGTTAGCAACATCCGATAAAACTTGTCCTTTTGATGCTGGCTTATTTGTAAATAGCCTTTTGAGCGCGAAGAATGCTTCGATAAGATCTGTTGGAGCTTTTCTAATTTTTAACTTTGCTTTTTCTGCAAGGTAATTTTGTAATTCACTTTCTTTTTGTTTTTTGATTTGATTAACGATAGGGTCATCGTATTTTTCTGGGTCATATTGATAATTTTCATCGTTAGCAAGAATGGCTGCGTATTTTTTCTCTGCTTGACGTGTAGCTTGTGATTTCTCTGCATGTACCGCTTGGTATTTTTTGTTTTCTCTGACCTTATCAGACAACGAAGTTATTGCGTTATGAACTGCAAAACCAGCTAAGACAAGGGATGCAACGGCTAAAATAGGCAAACCGATAAGTACGACGTATGGAGCAGCTGCCCCTACGAACGCTACTGCGTAAATGGCAACACTAGCAGTCGCTAGTAATGTCATCACGCTCGAGATGAAGAGGTATACGCCATACACACCTTGATGCGCAATTGCCCACCCGTAATCTCTTTTTTTTATGTTTACTGGTACTGTCTGTAAGTTAGACATATCAGTGACCCTATTTGCTTTAACCACGGTAACTTTATAGCAAATGTTCATGACAGTTTTGTGACAAATGTTTTGTCATTTGCTCGAGGTGTTTTTCTGTAGTCAATTGTTTTTAAATGCAATTAATTTTGCGCTATTTTTATGCTTTTTTTTCAATTTGAGGTAATTTCTCTATGAATATTTGACAATTTATGAGCTCTGAAAGGCAGTTACGCATCTGCTATACTTTGTTTATTGCAAGGCTAAAGAAGGGGCAAGTCATGCGATGGATTACTCTATTTTTTGCATCTCTGTGCTTTTCAAGCGCAGTCTGGGCACAACCTCACAGCGAAATAACACTCAATATCATCAATCTGACACCCCATACTCACACGATAACAGGCCATGAAGCCGACACATTGAGCGATAATGTATCTATCGAACCGCGTCAATTGCCTACCCTACTGCCCACAAAAACACCCAAAGAGGTCAAATTGCACTGGCGCTTAGGCGAACGCGGCCACATGCATCGCTTCAAATACCTGTTTGCATCGGACAAGACAAGTTGTCTACTGGACTTTGTGATACGGTGGAATGTGCAAAAAGCTAGCTATGAAGTGGCTAACATACACACAACATCGAGTGACGATGTTACGATCTGTCCACACTCAGACCCCATTATCACTAAGAATGGACGACACAGTGAATTCACAGTTGTAATTCTTGAGACCAAACCCTCAGGCGAATAACGAGTAAGATTTTAGGGTTTAGCTGCTACACATTGTTTAACAGCCCATCGAATAGGCTTAGTTGCCGCTTTTAGTGTGTTCCGCTCGACAGCACGAGCCGTTAATTGCTTGCGATGTTTACGAGATAAGGCGTTAAAAAGTCGGTTAGTATTATCCGCAACATCTGTTGACTCATCACCTCGACCTTCGATCCAAGCCCGCAAGTGCTTTTTCGCAATGTGATCATTGCGGTGTTTTAATTTAATTGCTTGATAGTGTGACTCGAGTTGCTTTGTATCATCTAGTAAATCTTCGCCAAATGATATCGTATCTACGCTACTATCTAGTTTACTCGCTTCTTCTGATTCATAGAAAGGATCTTCGTATTGTTTGTTCTCGCCATTTAATTCGTCCTCAAGGCCTGCTTTAGGCATCAAAGATGCTTCCCTCTCATTGTCTTTTTTTGCCTTAAACACTTTTTCATTATGTGACTTGGTATATTTAGTATGGTACTCACAGATGGCGAGTAACTTCACTTTTTTTTCATCATCAATCTCAAGATCTTTAATATTATTTTCACCCGAAAACTCATCGAGCAAAGGAGAATTTTCATCACCAGACGTTAGCAATGCTTTTTGTTCTCTTCCATCTTGCCATTGCGCAACTTTTCTCATGATAAAATTCACTAACAGGTAAGATAATTCCGTAAACTTAATGGCTGCAGAAACACTAACAATGACAATACCTGGAATGAGTAATGGTGCAAACATCGGGTTAGCTAGACTTAGTGCTATAAGAAGTGTACCAACTGCTGCAAGAAACCAAGGGACAAACCGAATACTATGTCTCACAAATTTATCAAATTGATGTTTTTTTAATTCAGCAACAAGCAATTTTGCAAATGCATCATCAAGTTTAGTAAAGTCTTCATCTTTTATGACCTTATTAAGTCGATTATCTAATTTCGATTTGCCAGAGGCTTTATAGGTAGCAACTGCTTGGGTGACTAAAATATTTCGCTTCTCATCTAGCTTTTCTATTTCATATGCATACGAAAACGCTTTGTTATCATTTTTAGCCTTTTCTTTTTTCTTATTAAGCTTTGCTATCTTCTTATCAATACTTTCTATTTTCTGTAGACGATTACGCAGGAAGAAATCAGTATCATACATTTTACGTAACGCACTTAATGCTTCAATAGCTTCGTTGAGTGCGGCTATTGCCATACATGCCGAAAAAGAGAATGCGGCAATAGGTACAGCAAGCGCAAGCGCTCCAACACCCGCAGCGCCTATACCTATCCACTGCAAATACATAACGACTTGCCAGAATGCGAGATTGGTTCCTGTAACCAGATCACCTGTTCCGAGTGTTAATTTCTTAGCCTTGCCCCATACCGTACTTCTCTGAATACCTTCAACATATTTATTAATACCCGCAACAATACCACCTAACGCGTCAACAATATTCCAGCCACCGTTAACTTGTTGCACGATTTGTAGAGCGAGTAAGCCATGATTGAAACAGTCGAGAATGCCGACCGTGGCACCAAATGAAAAAGCAAAACGCATGAATTGATCTACAAAATGCTCTGTTACCTCAACACCATGGTGAAGATAAGACCCAAAGGTCTCTACAGAAGGTAATTTTTCGAACTTGCGACTATCAAACATCTCCGTTGCCTTAAAACAATTAAAAAAACACTTTGCTTTTTTATGACTTTAATGATTTATGTTTAATATTATCGCAAAAGATCCTTAAGTGAACATGAAGTGAACAGTTTGTCACGCGAGATATTATGTATATTTTTCAGCTACTTAGCTAAAATATAACTCGAGAGTGGATGAGTTTTTCCACGATCTCAGGGTTTGCGAGCGTCGACGTATCGCCAAGGTTAGTCGTATCACCTTGTGCGATACAACGCAAAATACGGCGCATAATCTTGCCCGAACGCGTCTTTGGTAGGGCTGCTGTGAAGAGAATATGTTTTGGTTTGGCGATCGGGCTCAAATCGTTTTTGACATGGTCGCGCAAGACGAGCGCGAGTTCTTCATCCGACTTCACCCCCACATTGGGTGTCACAAACGCAAATACCGCTTGGCCGGATATATCATCATGAATCGCCACAACCGCGGCTTCAGCAATCGCTTCATGGGCTACCAACGCACTTTCAATTTCAGCGGTACTCATGCGATGGCCAGAAACATTAATCACATCATCGGCACGGCCATTGATCCAATATTCTGATTGCTCATCACGTGTCGCCATATCACCCGTATAAAAATAACCTGGGTATGGCTCGAAATACGTTTTGACAAAACGCGTGTCATCACCGTATACACCCAACATCAAACCAGGCCAAGGCTTGCTTATAACCAGTTGCCCTTTTCCCTGTCCCTCAATTTCGTTTGCATTTTCATCTAACAAGGCAGGCGCAATACCAAAAAAAGGTCGTCGTGCAGCCCCAGGTTTTTTATCAGGCATATCGACTTGAGGAGTTAGCATCACACCGCCTGTTTCGGTTTGCCACCATGTATCAATAACAGGACAACGCTTCTCACCGATAACATCGAAATACCATTGCCAAACTTGAGGGTTGATGGGCTCACCAACTGTGCCCAAAATACGTAACGAACTGCGATCGTGGTTAATGATGTATTCATCGCCTTCGCGTGCAAGCGCACGAATAGCTGTTGGTGCAGTATAAAAAACATTTACTTTATACCTTTCGACGATTTGCCAATAGCGATTATAATCTGGATAACTCGGTACACCTTCGAACATTAATGTTGTCGCACCGCAACTAAGTGGCCCATAAACAATATACGAGTGACCCGTGATCCAGCCAACATCTGCGGTGCACCAATAGCATGCATCGGGATCTTGTCCGAACAGTTGATGAAACGTCATCGATGCATAAACTAAATAACCACCCTGACCATGCATCACACCTTTTGGTTTTCCGGTTGAACCTGAGGTATAGAGAATAAATAATGGATCGTTCGCATCCATTACTTCAGGGTCACACGGCTTATCGCTCAATACTTCCGCGTATGTGATGTCGCGTCCTGCTTGCATCGCAACATCTGCACCGGTGCGTTGCACAACAATCACTTTTTCAATAGTTGATGATATACTTAAAGCCTCATCGACTTGTGTCTTTAACGGCACGGTCTTACCACCACGCACACTTTCATCGGCAGTGATCAACCAGCGACAAGCCGCATCATCGATACGATTACGCAAAGCCTTAGACGAGAAGCCGGCAAACACAACGGTATGGATAGCTCCAATACGCGCACACGCAAGCATCGCGATCGCTGCCTCAGGAATCATCGGCAAATACAAACACACCCTATCGCCTTTTTTCACACCGAGCTCGCGAAGACCACTCGCAAGCTTACAAACCGCATCGAATAATTGTTGATACGTCAACGTATTTGAGTCATTGGGATCATCGCCTTGCCATATGATCGCAGTCTTATCACCCTGCTTAGCTAAGTGCCTATCGAGACAGTTGTAACTGACATTAAGCGTTGCTCCTGCAAACCAGCGGGCTGTGCCTTGTTTGAAATCACCTGTTAGTACATCGTGCCAGGGGGAGTACCAATCGACATATTGTTCTGCTTTTTGTGACCAGAAGGTTGTTGGGTCTTGTAGGCTTTTTTTGTACTCATTGGGGTATTGTTGCCAAGAGGTGGGGCTTTGAAGCATGCTTCTTAATCCTTTTTGTTTTTTTTATTTTTTTACTTTAATAATTGGGTTAGTGCAAGCACTCGACCGTCTGCGGCAAGCAGGAAGAATGTTTTAGGCACGCTGCGAGCCCATCCATGGGGCGCTCTAGCGAAACCATCCTTGGTTTCGCAAGGCCTAAAACATTCTTCCTGCTTGCCGCAGACGGTCTTATATTGTGCAAAGTCGTGTTTTGTGTGAAGCATGCTTCTTTTTAGATGAGAGGAGAGTTGAGAGAATTTCAATTCGAGTCCCTCTTGGTGGGCGGCGGTCTAAAGGGGACGTGCCGTTAGCACTAAACTCGCTAATACCTGCTATAATACTCTTTTTAAAACACACTGATCGTAAACATGTCATACTCTATTAACATCATCGGTGCTGGTCGCATTGGTCAAGTCTTAGCGCGATTATTTGTGCTAAACAACATCGCTCAGTTAAACGCAGTGTGTAATCGCTCGCTCGAAAGTGGCAAACTAGCGATAGACTTTATCGGCGAAGGCACAGCGCTTGCCGATGTGTCAGAACTGCCCACAGCCGACATGACCTTTATCACAACGCCCGATGATGTCATTGCAAGCTGCGCGCAACAATTGGCAGAAAACTCATTAAAGCCCGGCAGCATTATCGTTCATTGCTGTGGTGCTAAACCCGCTGACATATTAAAACCTGTCAAAAAACATGACGTGTTGATTGCTAGTGCGCACCCCCTCTTCAGCTTTGGCGATCGTAAAACGAGTCTTGAACAATTCGCGGGCGCTTATGTTAGTTTGGACGGTGATAAAGAAGCATGTGATCATTTACAAACGCTCTTTGCTAAACTAGGCGCACATACTTTCATGATCGATTCGCGCTATAAAACGAACTACCACATTGGTGCCGTGTTCGCGAGTAACTTTTTACCATTGTTAACTCATGCCGCCACCCAATGTTTCCAGTCAGCAAATATCGATGAAGAAACATCACGTCACATTACGCATAAACTTATGCAAAATACACTTAATAATTTACAAGTAACAGAGACGATTGCTGACGCACTGACAGGGCCATTGAAACGCGGTGATTCTGCGCTTATTGAACAACACATCGCGTCACTTGAGAATACAGATTTACACGACTTATATATTACGTTGACGAATGCGTCAAAAGTGTTAGTCGACTAAGTTTTTAACTGAATATTATTCTGTAAGAATTCAACGAATGCGCGCACCATCGGTGGTGTATGTATCGTTTGAGCGTAAATCGCGTAGATAGGACTCTTGTCCGGCATGAATGTACTACACACTTCTTCAAGACGCCCACTTGCGAGATCATCTTCGACCATATAGGTTGGTAAGCGTGTGATACCACAATCAGCGTGTACAGCATTAAGCACCGCTTCATAGTTGTTACATGATAAACGTGGCTTGATATAAACATGTATCTCTTTACCATCGATAACAAACGGCCACCCTTTGTCAATTTCTTCCGTACAATAAGCAATCGTATGGTGCTTCTTAATTTCTTTTGGGTGTTTCACGGTACCGTGTTTTTTCAAATAGTCTTTCGAAGCAACGAGCGTCATGCGGTAATAGCCTAGTAGCTTGGCGATGCGATCCTCAGGTGGGTTATTGGTTAGGCGCACAGCGACATCAACTTTGTGCTCCACTAAACCCAATTCATCCATCGTAAGAATCATATCTAGATCGATCTTAGGATATTGGGCTAAAAAATTAGATAACTTATCTGCAAGTAAACACGTCGTAAATGCGCGCGGCATAATGACTCTCAACACACCTTCGGGTTTATCTTGTAACGTGGAAATCGTTTGTTGGGTGTGTTGATATTCGGTAACAATATTACGACTGTGCTTAAAGAGTTGTTCGCCAGCAAAGGTTAGCCCTAATCGTCGCGTATTGCGCTCGATGAGTTTAACGCGCATCGTTTTTTCGAGCTGCATAATTTGCCTACTGACGTACGCTTTAGACATATCAAGTTTGTTAGCCGCCTTGGAAAAACTCATCAAATCAACCACATGATAAAAAATAATTAATTGCACAATCGACTGTTTCATACTTTTCACTCAAGTAAACAATGAATTTATAAATAGAGTATTGTAAACTATGTAGCAATAGTTTTCAATAGAGACTCTAGATTTAATTGCAAGGAGTAACGAATATGAAACGCCTATTAATGACGATGACTGCGATTACCGCCCTCGGTATTGTGAGCTTGAGTGACGCAGCAACCTCTGTGGTCAACAGCAATCAATGCCAACGCCTAGCCGGTACAACAACCCCATTTCTGCTAGTACTGAAAAAAGGCGAAGATCTTAAAAAGAGTATTGAACGCTGCGCGATAAATGCCAAACTAAAAAGCGCATCTATTTCAGGATTGGGCGCGTTGCAAAACACCACATTGAACTATTTCAATCATGCGAAGAAAACGTATCAGAAAAAACGGTACCCACAGTTTCTCGAACTGTTAGCTATCAATGGTAATCTCTCAACATTAAATGGTAAACCGTTTACACATCTACACGTCACACTGAGTGATGCTAACTACCACACCATCGGTGGCCACTTAGATAATGCACAAGTAGGCGCAACTGTTGAATTAACCATCGTGCCAGTCGAGAACGCATTGGTGAGAAAATATGATGAACAGACAGGCTTGATGCTAATAAAATCACAACAATGACACGTAAGACACTTCTTTTATTTTCGGTCTCCTAAATATTGAGGAGACCGAAAATACTGTCATCAACTGCTATGACCTAAGCTGTCACCTTCTGACACCTCAGGGTCATATACTTTGTGATCATTGTGGGCATCACCTAACGCATGATGATCATGAAGCTCATTTTCTGCCGCAGATTTAAAAAGCGCATGCTTATCACGTAATGTGGAGAGCTGGTTGTTGTGTGGTGTGGTAGAAGTCTTTTTAGACTCCGGTAAAATACACGAGAATATAGCTAGACCAATGACAAGCGCAAACGCAAAAATTCCTACAAGCCCTGCGTACATACTAATAGCTGCAAATATAGGCGCGAGTGCAGGTGCCGTAAAACTGGCAAAGAAGCACCCGATACCAATACCGCCAGCTATCGCAGAAACTCCTCCAAGTGTAATCGAGGAAACGTTGATACCACGTTTAACAAAATCTAACGCAGACCAAGACTTACGATATTGTTGCCAATAGAGGTGCTCGAGCAGATTCGCGGCGGTTTCAAATGTTTTACGGTTACTCTCCGTATTATTTTCTAACACTGCTCTCATCGCATCAAAGACTAAGATAGTCGCGCGTGAAAAGTCATCTGACTGCGTGTCTTCACTCGCTCTTGTAATAACCGCCTTATAATTACTCGCAGCATTGATAAGTTTAATTTGGGATATTTTAGTATCTCTATCTAGATCACTACCAACAACACTCTCGATAAAGCAACATATATTCTGTAATTTGTCCGGCCAAAGTTAATCCCAAGTTAAATTTTCTTATACGTTATCAAAGTTCATGTATGTCCGCCCCGTTTCCCATTCCTCGGATATTTCGA
>Ga0180433_10001154_pt1 | contig 44697 bp, 32 predicted proteins | sample SS_ome_8_FD_132980 | JGI IMG/M metagenome (GOLD analysis project Ga0180433, IMG submission 132980) | Hypersaline lake sediment archaeal communities from the Salton Sea, California, USA - SS_1_D_1 metaG | ecosystem: Environmental > Aquatic > Non-marine Saline and Alkaline > Hypersaline >...
CGATGGGATGCGGGTCGCGTCCTTGACGAACAGGAAATCGTCGAACGCGAGGTCTTCTTCGGCACGACATTAGCCGATGCCCAGAACCCTGCTCTTTATCGATGGACCTACCTGGACCGCGTGATGGCCAACGCCCTCGCCAGCGGAGCAACGCCCATCATCAGCCTCGATACAATGCCCCGATCATTGGCCCAAAACACGGAGCTTCTCTTCCGGGCTCCCATCTTGTCCTGGTCGGACAATGTGCGTAACAGTCCACCCGCCAACAATGAAGTCTTCGCCGAAGTCGTCAAACGAATCATCATGCACTACGTCGAGGGGTGGGGTGACGGCCAACAACTCAATCTACCCTATTGGGAGCTATGGCATGCGCCCGATGTGGATCAAACGTTCGGCAGTGCAGCAAGCGTCTACTGGACCGGAACACAGCAACAGTTTTATGACATGTATACGACCTGCCACCAGACAGTCAAATCGCATTTCGGCGACACAATCCATTTCGGTGGCGCCGCGTTTGCCAACCCAGCCTCAATCGAACCGTTCTTACTGGCGCTGTCAGCCCAAAACATAACACCCGATTTCGTCTCGTTCATCGCCAACAACGATCTGCCCACAGAAATCGCGAACGTGGCGCAAACCGTCGTCGATACGCTGGAAACACTGCACATCGAGAGTGTCGAGACCTTCCTCGTCGGCTTCAATATGGGTTTGCCGCTACCTGGCCTAAGCGACCCAGCCACGTTCCTGCTACCTAACGCCAAATTCGATACCAGTCTCCACGCCATTCACTACTTGGCCGTCTTCAAGTCACTGTGTGACCTGGGTATCAGCGTTGCGCTTCACGATGGACTTAGAGATTTGGCGGCAGGCGTAACCGAAGAACTGGCGGATGCACTCAACACCGGCCTTATAACACGCGACCACGAAACCAAACCCGCTTCCGTCACATGCCAAACGCTGGCCCTTCTGGCGGAATACGGCAATAGACTGCAAATTGAACCCGCTAGCGCCGTCGCACTGGCGAGTAGCAACAACGATCGTAATGAAATCACGCTTATCCTCGCCAATACGAACGCAGAGGAAATGATTTTCCCGCTGGACATCCGCGACATGCCATGGGGACCACTGGACAGTTTCGATTGGTCGCTGGAAGTTCTAGATGATGACATATTCACCGCCACCGGGGATTTCGGCGGCAGGTTGGGCGGCACCGCCATCGGGAAACACCTCGCCATCGAACCAACGCTACCGGGCTATAGCCTCTTGAAACTCGTGGTCATCGGCCCGGAATCGGAAAGCTGATTGGCTAATCCCTATCGCCGTACAGGTATGCCACGCTCGGTAAGATAATCCTTCATCTGCTTGATCGAATACGTCCCGAAATGGGCAATTGAAGCGACCAGAACCGCATCCGCATGCCCTTCGGTAATCGCTTCGTAGAGGTGTTCGAGTTTGCCCGCACCGCCGGAAGCAATAACGGGGATACGAACCGCATCGGCAATCGCGCGGGTCATCGGGATATCATAACCGGCTTGCGTTCCATCGGCATCCATGCTCGTCGGCAGAATGGCACCAGCCCCCAGTTCTTCAACCCGCTTGGCCCACGCCACAGCATCGGCACCCGCCGGCTGGGTCCCCCCGCTCACCATGACTTCGAAACCCGACGCCATCTCCGACGATTGCCGCGTGTCGATCGCAACCGTAACCTTGTCGCTACCGAAAGTCTCTGCCGCCTCTCGGACAAAATCAGGCCTTCGCACGGCCGCAGTGTTGATCGACACTTTGCTTACGCCCGCATTCAGCAGATCATCAATATCCCCAATGCTGGCGATTCCCCCACCTACCGTCAGCGGTACCGAAATACACGCCACGGTTCGCTTGACTGCATCCAGCAGCGTCTTCCGCTGCTCCAGCGTGGCCGTGATATCGAGAAAGACCAACTCGTCTGCACCGGCCTCGCTATAGGCTGCAGCATTCTCCGCCGGGTCACCCACATCTTTGATGTCCACAAAATGGACACCCTTGACCAAACGACCGTTCTTGACATCCAGACATGGAATAATGCGTCGGTAATTCATGACAGCGATCTCCCTCTTTCACGCCCCAATGATTGCACACGGAAAACGGGCTCGTCATCAACCACAGACAACCGAACCTCTCGTTCAAACGGAAAAATTTGCCGAACGGGCCGCATCATACACCAGCCAACCGCGTGTTGCCAACCATAAGATTCAACGCCCTATCACGTCTCATCGCTGATTGGACGGTATTCAGACTGCCAACCAAAAGTCTGATAGCGATGCTCAAACGTGCCGTCCGCGCGCACATCGATCACGCCAAAACCCTCCGGGTGACCATGCCGCGGCCCTTTCCACTTGTTCCCGGAAACCGCTCCCTCGCCAATATGAACCGTGCCGTTGTACTCGATCCGTTCGTTCTGATGCGTATGCCCGACAAGTGCTAACGTGACCCGATGCTCACGAAACAGACGGAGTATCGCACCCGGGTTACGGCACACGCGCCCCAGAGGAGAACGATGACGGTGCTCGTCATAATCCCAATCACGAAACGCTGACGCGCTCACAACCGGCACATGCGAGCACACGACTTTCGGCCTGTCACCGACCGCTTTCAGGTCACGGCCCAACCAATCGAGATCCGCCAGCGCAAACCGAAATCCATTGCGATGAATCGTATCGACAACACAGAAATGCCACCCTTTGTGATCAAAACTGTACGTCGTCTTGGGCAAATCGAGTCGTTCCTGAACCATCTTCTTACCGTAAAGGGGATGATCCTTCTTGATCTTGCTCGCCGGATGCCAACCAAAGACGTCATGATTTCCAATGCACTCCCGAAAGGGAATGTCACTGTCTTTGCGAATACCCGTATACAAATCGAACAACTCTTTCGCGCGTGCCTCGCTGACATTGGACACGTCCATGACCTGATCGCCACCCGTGAGAATAAATTCGGGCCTCGGTTTGAGCTCATGAATAACTTTTAGACATTGCTGAAAACCGCGATCGCCGCCCAACTCCTTTTGAACGTGAATATCCGCAAGGTGAACAAAACGAAACGCCTCAGGCGCAACCTGCTTGTCCCCTTCTGCGAAGACGCCCCCCGGAATGATGGCTGACCCCGCAACCGCCCCGACGTACTTCAAAAATCCCCGGCGCGTCAATGGGCTTCCATCAACCATCAGGTCAACATTGGGTTTCGTGATACCGCTCATAGCGACCTCGTAACAAACGACACGTGAGCCCAAACGGTCAACTTTGCCGATACTGTTCGATAATGGCTTGCCGAAGCAAGGGCAACATAATTTCGTGATGACCGGCAATGTCAAGTCCCTGTCCCTTCGTCACCGGCCGCGTCACGACATTCTGCATGGTGCGATATTGACGCAACATATCAAGGTTCACGGTGGTCAGCATATCCAGATGAGCGCCCAAATTACGCGCAACGGAAACAGCCTTGAGGAACACTTCCGGCAACAGGACAGCGGAACCGATGTTACACCAAACGCCGCAGATACCATCAGCCGCATCGGCTCCCATTTGATAGATCACATCACACAAGATACGAAAATCATTGAGCGACGCCTGACCGATCTGGGCCCCGTCAGCCATCGCGGGCATATGCACCGTATCCGCACCCAGTGCCACATGCACGGTGGCGGGTAAGCCGAGTTCAGCTGCGGTCGCGAGAATACTCAAGGACGCGTTGGGCAGTTTTTGCTCGCGAACGAGTTCGCCGATCGAGCGTCCATAGCCGGCATCCTCCTCCGTCGCACATTGAGCCGCTTCAGCAAAAAATGAAGCCGTCTCTTTCACCATGCCGAACCGCCCGTCTCGAATCGTATCACCGACATCCTCGCTCGTCGCACCGATCATCGCGATCTCGACGTCATGAATCGCGGTCGCACCATGACAAGCAATCGCCGTCACGATGCCTCGACGCATAAGGTCGATCACCACAGGTCCGCAACCCACTTTGACAACATGCCCCCCCATCGCAAAAGCAACCGGCTTATCGGCTTGGCGTGCCGCTATAATCGCATCCGCCGCTGCCTTGAGCCGGTTGGCCCCCAGAAATGCAGGCAAAGACGCGAGCCAATCCGCAAATGAAACCCCCGCCTCACACGGCTTGGCAAACGCATCACGTTGCGCAAGATGACCGCGATCGTAAACGGAATGAAGCGTCAAACGCGACAGATCAATCTCTGTTGGTGCCGATGCCATCTGACGACTTGGGCTATCATCATGATTCGGTTTGTTCAGCTTCGCACTCATCCGCTTCCTCGTAGGATTCAAGAACCGCGTCAATCATATCATTAAGTACCTGCTCGCCATCCGCGAGCAGGTCGATCCGGATGCACAAGGACGCGACCGGAACCGGCCATGCCACATCCAGCTCTGCCAGCTTAACCGCGTCCTTCTCGCTGGTCACAAGATAATCCAACTCTGCTTCGGCCACCCAAGAACAAATCGCCTCAAAGTCAGCTTCGGTATACACATGATGATCCGCCCACCAACGCGTCTCCGTCGGTGTGAGATACATCTGCGTCAATGTTTCTGCCAAGGCTTCCGGATGGGCAATCCCGGCAAAGCAACCAATGCGCCCATCGGTAGGCGGGTCAACCTTTTCGCCCTGTAAATCAACGAAACCCGTTGGCCGATGGACCGCACGGACAATCGGCACCTCCTCGACGACCTGTCGAATGGACGCCTCCACCTGACGCAGCGATCGAGGTTCACATTGATCACAACGGGTCAACACAATCACGTGGGCGCGACGCAAACTCGCCATCGGCTCACGCAGTAAACCACGTGGCAAAATATGTCCGTAACCAAACGGCCTGGTCGCATCGATCATCACGATATCCAAATCACGACCGAGACGGCGATGTTGAAACCCATCATCCAACACCGCCGCTTGGATACCATACTCCTCAACCGCCAGTTGCCCAGCTCGCACACGATCGGGGTTCGCCACCGCAACCACACGCGGGTAGCGACGAGCGATCAGTAGCAGCTCGTCCGCCAACCCTTCGTCCGAAGCCTTGTACCCGCGACTCAAAACACCCGGCTTAAAGTCGCGTTCTAAAAGTGCATGACACAACCACAACACCATCGGCGTCTTACCAGTCCCCCCTACCGTAAGGTTACCCACCGAAATGACAGGCACACCCAACCAACGCGGCCACTTCACGTAGTCGTAGGCGAAATTCCGAAAACCGATGAGCAATCGATACACCCACGAAAGACTGTAAAGCCCACCTCGGCTCAGCGTGGCCAGCGCCCCCTGCTGCTGGCCATTGACCAATGCCATGTAACGTGCTGTATGTTCCATCTTGTTGTGAATGGAATCCATCCTTGATTCCCGGTGCACGATCACCCATGCTCGCACGACTGCCAAAGTGCTAAGGCCGAGCAAGTCACACCCGTACCACCCGACCGGTCCACCGCCTGATGGTAACTCAGCAGCTCCGCCTGGGCATAAGGCAATGCTGCCATCAATGCATAGAGACAACCCGCACTGCAAACACGCGTACTGTTTTTTCGATCCACCAAGGCCTGCACGAACGCGCTTGGCTCGCCCGCGACGACCGACGTCAACAATTCCCGATCTTGACGTTCGACTTCCGCAAGAAAAACCTCATCAAGGTCATTTTCATCACCGAATCGCCAGCCGATGTGACTCAAGTCCGCACCCGTCAACACGATTGTCGGCGTCCTGTCTTCGCGAATCAAAGCCCCCAGCGTCTCACCAAACACGCGCAAATCGACACCATGGCCGTCATACGGCGCTGTTCCCGTTGGCCCACAGGGGTCGTGACACAAGAAAGGCACAATTTGAAAATTCTCGGCACCAAACAAATGCTGCAGGATCAATACCTGCAGCTCAATCGAATGCTCACGCAAATGATCAAACTCGTGTTCACACAGGTCCCAGCCGCACCGTTCTTCCACGCCCAACAAAAAGTCACGGTCGGTCGTCGTCGTCCCCAGCGGTGTCCGGAAATCCTTACCCGTAGCCACAACCGACGTTGCCCGGCCACAGTGATTGGTTCCCAAAATCACAAATCGCTCGATCGGTCCAGCATCCACCAAGGCCGCGTATGCGTTGGCATAGCCCGGCCCTCCCCGCATATAATCCAGATGTGGTGCAACAAGCCCAACCAACCGCCGATCTTTCGCGCCCACCCGAGAGACGTCACACTGCCGCAGCATCCGTCCCAACATCGCGTCAAGATCGTCCCCGTCGGCACCGAAAGATGCAGCATCACCTGAAACACGAACGGGACTCGACCGGTACTCATCCACGAGCAGGCCATAAAAGGCTGCAAAGTTGTCGCTGTCCAGGTAGTGGGCAGCATCCAACTGCTCCACCATGTCCGCCAACTGACTCGCGTCCAGCTCCTGACCAAACTGAGCAGCAAACGCCTCCCGAATCTCCGCCTCACCATGCTCACCGTCCAATAAGGACAGGATCAACAAGCCGGCGGCAGAAATCACCAACGGCCCCGTTGCCAGGCCGGAGGGGTCTTGGACGACAATGATCTGCTGTCCGTCCTTCTCGGACGGAAAAACCTCGACAGGCCGCAGCCGCGGATAACGCTGATCGGAGGCAAACGGGGACATGCCAACCCTCGACAAAACTCGCCTACGCCCGGGGAGTCACCACGAAAAATCCAGTATTGAGCTCACAATGCACGCGGGCACATCCAAGACGGCCACCAAGGATAACCGATGACGATACACCAGGCGAGATGCAGCGATCGGCCAATCCGATTGGCGTCGTCTCCGGCAATTGCCGATGAGATGGTGCAACAGCGTGGATTCGGGTATGATCAGTTGCTCGTTTCGGACACACGAACGCATTTCACCAGCATAGGTGGGCGTCGTACTTTTAAGATTCTTACGGCCAAAAATGCGTGTATTTTGTGCGCATGTTTCCGACGGCTGAAACACTTGGGTTGCGGACCACAAAAAGGCGGTCCGCCTTAGGAGCCTGTGGGCATGTCCTGGGTCCGGTTGGGGGTATTGATGTCATTGACGCTGGTAGCGACAACGCTACCCGCCAGTGCTCGATCCCTATGCGTACCGGCGGCACAAGCCAAACAGAAGCTGCCGACTCCTGCTCAGGAATCAGACACCCCACACGCCCCCTCCGTCTGTCCATCCTCGTCCAACTGCAACCAAGAAAACGCAGACGATACGACGAAACCTCACCCCAGCGAAAAGAACGAACCGCGTTCTGTCCTGCAAATCCCACTCAACATCGACGTATGGCACAGCGGGATGACTCGGACACAGAACACCGGCTCAGGTCCTGCACTGATCCAATCACTCTTGGGTGGGGACCGGGGTTCTGTCCTCGTCGTTGCCGACCTCTGCGAACGTCGTCCGATCGACTCGCCAAGACCTCAAGAGCGATCACAACGATCCTGGCTTACTTGCCGGTATGCCCACGCACCCCCGACTTTCATTCAATAAATCAAAGGTCATGCCAAAAGAAGCGGCCGCGATCCGCAATCGTTGACGGTATTCCGCCAACCGGCAGAAGCGAAATCCATTCTTCCAGCGATTCGCAGCAGCTTCGAATTTAGTCTTGAGATTAGTCGTGTTATTCATTGTCTAACTGATAGCGAGGAATTGTCATCATGGGTGAAAAGAACCTCTGGACGAAATTGGGACTCATCACAGTGCTAGTCGGCCTGTGCGTTTGGCAGGTCTATCCGCCGCAAAAGCAACTCAAACCGGGGATCGACTTAGGCGGCGGTCACAGCCTTCTTTTCGAAATCGACGACAGCGGACCAGAAGGTCAGCGAACCGACCTGGCCGAACGGGTCATGACCATATTGAAGAACCGGGTCGACCCGCAAGGCAATCGCAACCTGGTTTGGCGGCCTATCGGTCGAAACCGACTCGAGATTCAGATGCCACGCCCTCCCCAAAGTCAACGTGAAGGGCGCGAAGCTTACGAAAATGCACGGGCTGCCTTCACCGCTGCCAACATCACCCGAGCCCAAATCCGGGCTGCGCTAACACGCCCAGAGGAAAAACGCGCCCAAGCGTTCGAGAAACTGGTGGGTGAGGTCACGTCCCGCCGAGCGCTCTTTGGAAGGCTGGTCGCAATCAATAACGAATACCAGAGACTCGAAACGACCACCACACAACCCGCTACCGGGCAAGTGGCCAAGAAGATGGATCAACTATTCGTTGCGCAAAATAACACGTTTGACGAAATCCTCGCGACGAACCTCGACATCCGTGTCCTTGGCGACCTGCTTGAACTCGATCGAGCAAGCGAGGTTCGCAAACAAAAACTGGACGAACTCAAGGAGCAACACCCCGACCTTGCCGACCAAATTGATGAAATGACCGAAGCCCACAAAGCCTGGTCGGCCGAGAAAGGTTTCCTCGACGACCCGAGCGATCTGATGCGATTGCTTCGTGGCGCGGGCAAGCTCGAGTTCCGGATCTTAGCCACACCCGATCCGAGCAGCCCTGACATGCTGGATGCCGACAACCCCAAATACAAAGAGCCCATTCAGAAATACAAAGATCAGTTGACCAAGTACGGCCCACGCCCGCTCGAAAACGACAACTACCAGTGGTTCAAGATCAGCAAACCCGACGAAAACGACATCGCCAAACCCAATTCGCCTTACGTCGTCGATGAGTATCTCGGCATCCAATATGTGCTCGCCCACTCCACTGACGACATGGGGCTTATCAACAAGGGCGACAACGCATGGGCGCTTCGACGGGCAAGTCCAGGGCGTGATCGTCAGGGACGAATGGCGGTCAACTTCTCGCTTGACGCACGCGGCGGTGACAAATTCTCAGTGATCACCGGCAACAACATCAACCGGCCACTCTGTATTTTCCTTGACGAACAGGCCGTGTCAGCCGCCACAATTCGAAGCCGGATCGGTACCGACGGGCAAATCTCCGGCAACTTCACCCCACAGGACGTCGCCTATCAGGTCAATACCCTCGAAGCTGGCGTTCTGCCCGCTCGCCTCAAAGAAGTACCCTTGCAACAAAAGAGCGTCGGGCCCTCGCTCGGCGCCACCAACCGCCTCCGTGGCCAACAAGCCATCGTGTTCGCGTTCGCCCTCACGATCATGTTCATGGCACTCTACTACACCTACACCGGCGTCATTGCCGACATCGCCCTGCTGATGAACCTCGTGTTGACGCTTGGGGTCATGTCATTCCTACAGGCCACGTTTACCTTGCCCGGTATCGCCGGCCTCATCCTCACACTCGGTATGGCCGTCGACGCCAACGTACTCATTTACGAACGCATCCGGGAAGAGTTGCATCGAGGCGTCTCCGTACGTATGGCCGTGAAACTCGGTTACGAGAAGGCCTTCAGTGCCATTCTCGACTCCAACGTCACGACCATCATCACCGCCGCGATCCTCGGCTCACTGGGTAGCGAGGAAATCAAGGGCTTCGGCATGACCCTCGGCATTGGTTTGTGTACAAGTATGTTCACCGCCCTCTTCGTGACCCGGCAATACATGCATATCATGGTGCCCAACACCCTGAACCGCGATGAAACCCGTAAGGCTTGGCTGGCCAGCACCATTCTCGCCCTAGCCGGTGGTCTATTTTTCGCCCTCGGCTGGTTCGTCAACCGTACACCCGAAGCACGCGAAGAATCCGCACTCGTCGGCTTCGGACAATTCATTCTGGTCATGTTTGCCGTCTCCGCTTTCCTATTGCTAACCCTCTGGGTATTCCGCATCGTCTATCGTGCGACCGGCCATCAAAAGGGAAATCGCCTGCCCATGATGAAGCTTTTCAGCGCCCCGAATATTAACTGGATGGCGAAACGTCGGATCTTCTGGACGATCTCGGCGGTAGTCGTTATAGGCGGCGTATTCTTCGCGTGGGAGGAACTTGAATTTGATCGTAACGCCATTCTCGACATCGAGTTCTTGGGTGGAACCAGCGTCCAAGTCCAACTCAAGGACGATCCCGCGGTCGCAAGCCAATTCGAGACCCGGGCGGACGAGACGCTCCTCGGCTACATCAACGGCAAACCCACACCTCCCGAAGGCGTCGTGAACTCGATCACATGGCTCAAAAACGCTGCACAACAAGTCGAAGACGCAACGGTGACGGGCGCAGGTGATGGACGCTATGTGTTGTCAACCGAGCAACCCTACACCTTCACGCAACTCACTGCACTCCTCATGCCTACATTTGAGAACTTCATTATTCGAGGCGGTATCACCGATGCGCCCGACGGCGTCTCGGTTCAATTCAACCCAGACAAGATTGAGCAAGTTGCAACCGACGTCGCCGCCGTACAAGAGCGACTCCATGAAGCCGCCATATACATTCGAAATGCCGCCGCCCTCATGGACAACGCACGTGTCCAGCTCATCGAGGAAGAGATGGCAACAGGACAAACGCGAAGCGCCTTCGAGATCATCACGACCGAAACGAGTCGTGATCTTGTAGCCGAAGCGTTACTGGCATCCATGGGCAACATCCTTGAAGTCACCCAACCGATCGCCGCTAAACTCGTCTCCGATCCCATCCGTGCACCCGATGGGCTTTTTCCCATCAAGCAGGGCGATAACGTCCTGGCTGATGTCTTAGGTGGAAACGCTCAAGACAACGTTGCATACTACAAGGGCGGCGTCCTACTCGTCTTTGACCAACTCCAACCGGCCCCGACAACAGCCGAAGTACAACAGCGATTGCGCGAGATGCGATTCCAGCCGGATTTCGAGGACTTCGCTTCACGAGAAAAGATCGCGGTCATCGGACTCGATCCCGCCCCGGGCACAAGTGGCACCGATACCCCACGTTTCAAACGGATCGCCATCGCAGTCGCCGATGACAATGTGCCCTACGTCGAAGGTGAAGACAATGTAAATTGGCGTAGCCAACTCGCGGAAAAGGAGCGAACCCTTGCCGAGGCCGCTCTTGCCAGCAGCCGATCCCTTCAACGTGTCACACAGTTCGCTCCGCAAGTGGCGGGCGAATCCACCCAAAAAGCCATCATCGCGATCATTCTCTCGATGTTGGCCATCGCTGGATACTTGTGGATCCGTTTCGGCTCGGTCCAGTTTGGCCTCGCGGGTATCATCGCACTGTACCACGATGTGGCCGTGACGTTGTCACTCGTCATTGCCTGCCACTTCCTGCATGACACCGCCATCGGAAAGATGCTCCTGTTGCAGGATTTCAAGATCGACCTGGCGATGATTGCCGCTTTCCTGACGATCGTCGGTTACTCCATCAACGACACGATCGTCATCTTCGACCGAATTCGTGAGAACCGAGGACGACTGGCCACCATCTCACGAACGCTCATCAACAATTCGCTGAATCAGACGCTTTCGCGAACCATCATCACGTCGTTCACGACCTTCCTCGCCGTCATCATGATGTATGTCGTCGGCGGTGCCGGAATCCATGGATTTGCGTTTGCCATGATCGTGGGCGTACTGAGCGGTACATACAGCACCATCGCCATCGCGACCCCCATGCTCCAGGCGCCACGCGCCATCTGGGTCGTCACCATCATTATCGTCAGTGTCTCAATCGCCGGTATTGCCTTGACGATTTCGACACCACAACTGAAATGGGGCATTCTGATCGTTGTAGCCGTCCTCGCGGTTGTCGGCCTAGTCAAGCAATTGTCCGCCGCCAACACCGAAGCAAAAACCACAACCGCGTGATCATCACGCCCAAGCAGGAAAACATCACCGGGCTGCGGCCAACGCCATTTCAGCGATTGGCCGCAGCCCGTTTCTTATACGCACCGCAACGCCCAAGCAATCAGGCCCCGGCCGCCGCTCCACTGGTATCCAAACCAAGGCTCGCATATAGTGACTCACCGTATCGGCCCCAATGAATCCTTCAATCGCTGAATGGGTCGCGCACGGAGAACCCATGCTTGAGACAATCCTTGCCATCTTGGGATTGGTGATCGGTGGCGTCATCGCCTGGCTATGGACCAGTAATCGGTTGCGAAGTGCTGCCGCCCTCGAAACCGCCGACATCCAGTCCAACTTAGCCGTGGCCGAGAACACCACGCGCGAACTCCGCGGTCAAATCGGCCAACACGAAAAAACCATCACCGACCTCCGCGAACAACTCATCCAGGAACGTCAAAAAAGCGTCGAAGCGGCAACACGCCTCCAAGAAACCGCAAAACAATTTCAAGAACAGAAGGCGTTACTCAACGAAGCCGAAAAGAAACTCAAAGATTCCTTCGAGTCGTTGTCCGCTAAAGCCCTCCGAACGAACGCCGAGCAGTTCTTGGGTTCTGCCAAAAAAACGCTGGATCTTATCTTGGCTGACGCACGCGGCGATCTTGGCAAGCGGCAAGAAGCGATCAACAACTTGGTCAAGCCGATTGCCGAATCACTTAAACGATACGAAGACCACATCCGACAGCTCGAACAAACCCGCCAAAAAGCTTACGGCTCACTCGAAGAACAACTCAAAACACTCACGTCAGCGAGTCAACAACTACAACAGGAAACAGGCAAGCTCGTCACATCCTTGCGTGATCCCAAAGTCCGAGGCCGATGGGGTGAAATTGCGCTGCGACGGGCCGCGGAATTGGCGGGCATGGCCGAACATTGCGACTTCGAACAACAAGTCAATCAAACCGGTGACGACAACAACCGCTACCGGCCTGATATGGTGGTAAAGCTACCCAATAACCGCACGGTGATTGTGGACGCCAAGGCCGTTCTCGATGCTTATCTCAATGCCGTTGCGGCACATGATGAAGCAGAACGTCAACAATACCTCGATCGCCATGCCACCCAGATTCGCAGCCGTATCCGAGAACTGTCCGCCAAGAGTTACTGGGACAAGTTTGACCAAACACCCGAGTTTGTCGTTCTCTTCCTACCGGCTGAGTCTTTCTTCAGTGCCGCTGTGGAAGTCGATCACACATTGATCGAGGATGCGATTGCCAGCCGCGTGGTTCTGGCTTCGCCCACAACGCTCATTGCCTTGCTCAAGGCGATCGCTTATGGCTGGCGACAAAAGAAGCTTGACGAAAATGCCCAACAGATCCGAGACCTAGGCGAAAAGCTGTTCGACCGAATGCGGATTCTCGCCGAACACTTCGCCAAAATCGGCGCGAACCTGGACCGAGCGGTCAGTAGCTACAACAATGCCGTGGGTTCGTTGGAAGTGCGCGTTTTACCCTCTGCGAGAAAATTCAAGGAGCTCGGCGCCGCCGGCAGCAACGACATCCCAACCATCGAACCCATCGAGAGAACCCCGCGCGAACTCAATTCGTCTTCCTTCGATGCGCCGTAAGACCAGTCATGATTAGACTTCGCGCGGGACACACGGTCATCGCAGGAAAGTCCCCCGCCATCATGGAAAACAAAGTGCGCCCACTCCCACGGACAACCTACACCTACTCCACCGATCGGGCCGTCAACGTGGCCTCACCGTCTCCAGCAAGGGGTAACCCCAAGGCATCATGGGCCCATCGTGCCGGTACTTTCATGTGCAAATCATTGACCGCGACATTCAGTACATTCGCTAATTTCGTCAGGTCCTTCGGCGGCGCCATCTGCCGCGTGAAGAACGGCACGGGAACATTGAAACCGAATTGAAGCCGGGCGATGGGCCCCAAAATGTCGCGTCGAATCGTGCGACCCTCCCGTACGATATCATCTTGGCGTAAATCAAGACGAACTTCGTTGTGAACGCGGGGCGCCGACGAATTAGAACCTCCCTGACCACTGAGAGTCTCCACGGTAAGCGTCTCACCCAGCCATGCCTTACTCAACTCGCGATTGAAGAAGTTGCAGATGTTCTCATACGGCGGCGGCGCCTTGCCCTGCCCAGCCTCCAGGAACTGCAGTTCCACCGCTTTGCTGAAAATACCGGACGCATCCGAACCAAGCGACTCCAACATCGACAACAACTCGCGTTTCTCTTCCGGCGTTGCTGACGGCTCATAGCGCGCAATCCGGACAGGCATACCAAATACCTCCGCAAACACGAGCCAATCTTTCAATGCGAAGTGCTTACCCAAATAAGTCAACGCCGTCGCACGAAGCAAGCCACCCCGCATCGGATGACCCGAAACCGCATGCGGCGTATGGACCACAAACTTGTTTGGCGGAAGCTCAATACCCTCGAAGAGGTCGTTTTTCGTCAGTACACGCACACCACCCATCGCATCGAACGACAATCGCTCAAAGGGAACGGGAACCATGTCAACCAGACGCAACTCACCCTCCATGACGTCCCATACATTTTCCACGACAGCAACGTTCCGCCCCATGGCCAACGAAAGGTGCTGCAACACTTCGTCATAACGCTCCAGCCCGGCAAGCACCTCCCGGCAATAGGCCGCTACCTCATCCGCAGCCGCTTGATCAACACCTTCGCGCACGTCGGCGGCGGAAACAATCTTCCACTTTAACCCGGTCAGGGCGAGCCGACGCGTGTTGGCCACGGAGAACAAATGCGCATCCTTCTCCTCCATCTGCTCGAACAGGACCAAAGCCTCGTCAGCAGCCCCCTGATCCGCTGCCCGAAGAATCGTAGCCAACCGTGAAGGCGTCAGCCCGTCGGCAGGATAGTCCCGCCACCGATCCATCACCTCCGACTGGACAATCCGACCGGTCTTGGGCCGCTGTATGTTGTCTTGAGTCCCACGTAATGCATTAACGATTCGCGATGCCAAACCCATTACACACCCGCTTTCCAACCACCTGAGTCTTGCTCTAGATCTTGTCAAAAACACCCTGCTTCATGCCGCCTACACCGCCTCACATTCACCAGACCCCCCGCCGGGTGTAGCGATACCCCTCGCCACGTATCATTTCGATGGGACCAGCCGACTTCCCTGCCGCACGAACCGCCAAACAAGCCGCCCAGAACCGGTCGGCATGCCCCGCGCCCGAATGCCCTGCGTCATAACGTGCCGGACCCGCCGAGGTCACCGACCGCCGAACCGAATGCCAATCGTTGCGAATCGTCTCGTCAACGGGAATACGAATCGTCCCGTCCTCAATGCGAAGTCGAAGTCGGCTCGCCAATTCATCCTTCACCGCGACCGTGAACGTCACTGGCTCTACCCGAGCAGGCCCAAATGCCTCCACCGCCGCCTCAGCCATCGCCATACCAATCCCACCCGCATCGATACAGCACCGGCGAACACCACGAAGCGCGAGCAGCTCATGCAGGGCTCGGCTCTGATCGCGGAAGGGTTCACCCTTGGTCTCGCGTACGCCTCGGGTTATCAACGCCCCCTCCACCAGTTCCACCACCCACATCACCGTAAGATCCCGGTACCGACCGATATCCACCCCCACATAGAACTCGCCGTTACACCGGGCCAATCCACCAACATCAAAAACCTTGTCCAACGAAGGGTCTTCCGCGTGGGCGATCTGCTCATAAGTCAAAAACGCCGATACCTCGTCCAGGAATTCGCAACAAAACTCCTGCCGATACAGTTCGTCGTCGTTCATCGATCGGCGTATTTCTTCAGCGTCGATCGCCAGGCCCGCTGCAATCGCTTCATCCAGTGTGACCACCGAGTGGAAAAACCGGTCGTTTTCACGAAGTTCAGCAAAAAGGTTATCGCGCCCCTTCGGCGTGGAAGCCACATCCAGCTCACCCGCGCCACGCAGCAACGTTGGAAAGACCGCAGCCCAAATCTCGCGGTCGTCGGCATGCATCGCAAATTCATCCAGAAACACGTCCCCGGTAAAACCCCGGGCGGTCTGCGGATTGGCCGGTAAGCCGATGACCCTGACCCCGTTGGGCAACTCAACCATCAATTGTTTGAAGTTCGTCCCCTCAAAGAAGCGATCACCGTTAAAGCTGGCAGCAATATTGAGGGCTCGACAATGCTGCTGAACCTTGAGCATGAGTTCACGACTCTGCCTCTCCCCGGCCGAGAGAAAAACCTGCATACGCCGCCGCTCGATGCCCCGCAACAAACGACGGAGCGACTTCGTGAAGCTCTTGCCAATCTGTCGCGACCAGCAACACCAACTAAAACGGGCCGAGCATTCCAAGTCGGCCTGCTGATAATCGAGCAACGGCACCACAGCACGAACCGTTGCCGGCAAGACAGCAGCAGACGGCGATCCCGACCCAGACGACTCGCCTGCAAACGTCTCGTTCATCACGCGTCCAGCCACGGGTATCTCAGCCATCTGTGCTCCATTGCGTCACAAGCAACTCTCGCCGCTTCATACAGGAAAACGCGCACGCTGCGCCGGCGGAACAGACGGCCATCGGAACATATTCCTGCAAAGCCCCAACACGCCGAAAAAGACCGCAGAAAACACCCAAAACGCGGGCCATGACGACCCGACTTCAAGGCCTCATCAGCCCGCCAAAGGCAAACAAAAAACCTCCGCGACAAAACATAACTTGTTGTCAAAATTAATCTTAGGTCAGCCAGCCGACGACTCAGCAGGACCTTCTTGCTGGAATCTCCACCCGGTTGCCCCGTGGGGCCGGTTCAGGCAAAAAGCGAAAACCTCTTGACTCGGGTGAGCGGAGTCTGTAGAAGAAATCGATTGGCGCGGAAGAGACTGGGCCATGGAGTCATGCTGCAGCGAGTGAGTCTCGAGTCGCCGGCGACACACCGGCGACTCACTGGAAACGTTGGTTTTCAGCCACACATCGCCTGAATCCCTAATCGAAACCGGAGTTCACACTTTACCGCGTTAGTGCGCAGACATCCTCTCCCACAGGCGCATTGCGCGCCTTTCGCGGGATCGATGCTGGCGCACCCAAATCGGCGTTCCTAAATCAGCGTTCGCGAATCCGAATGTCTTTGAACCGTGCCTTCATGGCCTTGCCGGCATGGAGTTGCAAGGCAATAACACCATCAGGACGAAATTTGTAGTCGACAAGTTCCGCCATGAGGTAGCCGTTAAGGTAAACCGTCACGTAGTTGCCAATGGCTGTGATACGCATCCTGTTCCATTCCTGAAACCGATGCATCATCTGCTGCACCTCGGTCAACTCAGGGCTGATCCACTTGCCGATCTTAGCGTCAAAAAGACGACCGGTATGAGGATGATTGGGAGGCGCAAACTCCGCCTGAGGCCCTACAATGTGAACACGTTTTTCGTAGGGAACCACATTCTTTTGCTTATCCTTATTTTTCCACGCGGGGAAATCGCACCGGAAAAAGACGCCGCTGTTACCCTCCTCAGACTCAAAAAGCAGCTGGAGCTCCAGGTCAAAGTCCTTGAACTTCCGCTCGGTCACCAGATAGGCGTAGGGTGACTTCTTGACGAGTTCGCCGATGATCTCGCCGTTTTCCACACGCCAGACACCCTGCTCGCCATGAACACGCCAGCCGTTAAGGGTCGTGCCATCAAACAACGACGCCCACTGGGTCGTAACGAGTGAGTCTTCTCCGCAGGGGTCCGTTTCGCAACGTTCCGTCTTATCCGGCAGGGTGCAGGCCGAAAGAACCGACAGCAGCCCAACCGAAGCGACCAACCCGGCCTCTCGGACAAAAGCGAACCACCTGCGGTTACCAAAGCGTCGCACCATACATGTGGATACATACATCGCAAACTCCTTGTCTATTAATCGCGGCTAAACGCAGCCAAGCATATCCGTAACCGGCTCGAGGGTCTAGCACATGATCGCACTTGAGCCGATCCAAAGGCGATGAGTCTCACGACGAAGCACACTGGCCTCGATTCCCACACGACACCAAACGCAATCAACGTTTTCGACACTTTCGAAATTGTCTTACCGCTACCATCGGACTACGATGAAACGGGTTTCTTGACTGTTAGATTCTTACGGCGGAAGACGCGTGCATTTTGCGCGCATGTTACCGACGGCTGAAACGCTTGGGGGGGCGGGCATAAAAAGGCGGTCCGCCTTGAGGGAGTATGCGATGGTTTCACCTTTTCTTCAGGTCTTACAGGAACGAATCGTCGTCCTGGACGGCGCGATGGGAACGAGCGTCCACTCCTTCAACCTCCCGCCCTCGGAATACCGAAACCTTGAAAACTGCACTGAGATCCTCTGCAAAACCAGGCCGGACGTCATCCGTGAAATCCACAGCCAATTCCTCGCCGTCGGGTGCGACGCCGTCGAGACCAACTCGTTTGGATCGAACAAGATCGTGTTGCAAGAGTTCGGGCTCGTCAACGAAACCCGTGAGCTCAATCGGCTCGCCGCTGAGCTCGCGCGCGATGCCTGTAATCGACACAGTACACCCAATCACCCGCGATTCGTCATCGGATCCATCGGTCCGGGAACAAAATTGGTTTCCCTCCGCCAGACAACGTTTGATGCCCTGGAAAACAGTTATGCCGAACAAGTCCGCGGGCTCTTGGACGGTGGCGTCGATGCCCTGATGATCGAAACCTGTCAGGACATTCTGCAATGTAAGGCCGCGATTGCCGGCACAGAGATCGCCTTCGCCGAAGCCGGGTGCCGGGTGCCGATCATGGTGCAAATCACTCTGGAAACAACGGGTACTATGTTACTGGGAACGGACATCGCCGCAGCTCTCGTAGCGTTGGATGCATATCCGCAGATCGATGTGATTGGCCTCAACTGTGCGACGGGACCGCAAGAAATGAGCGAGCATATTCGCTACCTAAACGCACATTCAACGCGACCCATCAGCGTGGTCCCCAACGCCGGCTTGCCCCAACTCGTCGATGGCGAGCCATACTATCCCCTGGCACCGGACAAATTCACCCGATGGCTCACCGAGTTCGTCGAGACGGATGGCGTAAGCGTTGTTGGAGGCTGTTGTGGCACCACACCTGAACACATGGCTCAGGTCGTCCATGCCGTCAAGGACCGAAAGCCGAAATGCCGAACACCCAAGCTGGAACCGTCCCTATCAAGTCTTTATCAGGCCACCACGATTCGCCAGGAAAACAGTTTTCTGATCGTAGGCGAACGGACCAATGCGAATGGCTCAAAGAAATTCCGGGAACTCCTTGCTGTCGATGATTGGGACGGCATGGTGCAAATGGCGAAGGAGCAAGTCACAAGCGGCAGCCACGTCATCGATGTCTGCGCCGCCTACGTGGGCCGAGACGAAACCGCGGACATGGAACGAATCATCACCCGCTTCGCGACGGAAGTGCCCGTACCACTCATGATTGACTCGACGGAAGCGCGTGTGATCGAGGCCTCGCTTAAGCTTGCCGGCGGCAAGTGCATCGTCAACAGCATCAACCTCGAAGAGGGCCAGACGCGGTGCCAAGAGGTACTTCCACTGTGTAAGAAGTTCGGAGCCGCCGTCGTTGCTTTGACAATCGACGAAGAAGGAATGGCCAAGACCGCACAGCGTAAGTTGGCGATTGCTGAACGTATCTACGATCTCGCCACGGATCGCTACGGCCTGCGTCCCGACGACATTCTATTCGACCCGCTCACTTTCACGATATGCACGGGCAACGAAGATGACCGTCGGCTTGCAATTGAGACCTTGGAAGGCATTCGGCTCATCAAAAAAAGATTCCCCAAGTGTCATGTACTCCTGGGCGTCAGTAACGTCAGCTTCGGAATCAAACCAGCGGCCCGGCAAATACTGAACAGCGTTTTTCTGCATTACGCCCTGGAGGCCGGGCTTGATGCCGCCATCGTCCACGCCGGAGGCATCCAACCGCTCTATAAAATCGACGAAAAGCTCCGCGAAATCGCCCGCAAAATCATCTTCGACGAACGACCCAATTCATACGACCCGTTAGCCGACCTACTGACGCGATTCCCGGATGGCCGTCTACCTGAAAAGAAAAAGGTAACAACCCTTGCTGCCGTCGAAGAACGTTTAAAACAGCGTATTATCGACGGCGATCGAACGGGATTGGCTGAAGACCTTGATGAGGCCAGGCAGAAGTACAAGCCGCTACAAATCATCAATGACATCCTGCTGCCTGCCATGAAAGTGGTCGGCGACCTGTTTGGCTGTGGCGAAATGCAGTTGCCATTCGTCCTCCAGTCGGCCGAAGCTATGAAGGTAGCGGTTACACACCTCGAACCCCATATGGATCGCACAAACGAAATCCGCAAAGGTTCCATCGTGCTGGCAACCGTCAAAGGCGACGTGCACGACATCGGCAAGAACCTGGTAGACATCCTCCTCACCAACAACGGTTACACCGTCTACAACCTCGGCATCAAGCAACCCATCAACGCCATTATTGACGCTTGGCAAGAAAAAAACGCTGACATGATTGGCTTGTCCGGCCTGCTGGTCAGAAGCACGTTGGTCATGCACGACGATCTTGCCGTGCTGAACGAGCGGGGACTAACACCACCGGTGATTCTGGGCGGAGCCGCTCTCACACGAAAGTACGTGGAAGAGGATTTACGATCGCACTATCGGGGTTCCGTTCACTATGCAAAAGACGCATTCGAAGGGCTTGATCTCGTACGCGCAATCTGCTCAGGTGACACAAAATCACGGTCAACAAGGACAAATACGGCCGCCGCTCGGCAAACAGACGCACAGCATGACCCACCCGCCTGCTCCGCAAAACCCACCGCCCATAAAGCCCACGCGCGACAAAGCAATATCACCACCGATAACCCCGTTCCCAAACCGCCATTTTGGGGATCGCGCATCATCGACAAAATCCCCATCAAAGCTGTTCTACCTTATCTCAACGAGACCATGCTCTTCCAGGTTCAATGGCAATTCAAGAAGAAAGGCCGGCCTCAAGACGAGTTCGATCGTTTCATCGACCAAGAGGTTCGGCCCATCCTGCGTGACCTCGTCGTCCGTTGCGAAGAGCAAGAGATTCTCCAACCTCGCGCGGTCTACGGCTACTGGCCTTGTCAAAGCGAGGATGATACCCTGATCGTTTACGATCCTAACCGCCCCGATCACGAACTGGTCCGCTTCGATTTCCCGCGACAGAAAAAGAACCCCTATTGGTGTCTAGCCGACTTCTGGCGACCCCGTTCAATCGGCGAACGCGACGTCATTAGTATGTCACTCGTAACCATCGGAGCCCGCGCCACCAAAGTAGCCCACGAATGGTTCGTCGCCGACAAGTATCGTGACTACCTCTACCTCCACGGGCTCAGCGTGGAGCTAGCAGAAGCCTTGGCAGAATACATTCACAAACAAGTGCGCATGGAACTAAAGATCGCTGACCGCGATGCATGGGATATTCGAAGACTGCTGCAGCAAGGATACCAAGGGAGCCGATACAGCTTCGGCTACCCTGCCTGCCCGAATCTGCAAGACCAAGACAAAATCTGGCCTCTCCTGAAACCGGAACGAATTGGCGTAACGCTTAGTGAGGAATTTCAACTCGAGCCGGAACAGTCAACCTCAGCGATCATCGCCCACCACCCACAAGCTCGATACTTCAAAGCGTAAGACGCCTCCCGATGAGCTTACAAGCGATCGGATTGAGCATGCACAGTTTTGCGTAACAAAGTCATGATCACAATGGTGTCCCATCGGTTCTACCGCCTGAACGTCGACGAACCAGCCTAAAGGCTTTTGACTCAAGGCTGAACCGATACCTCCTTCGCGGGCAATTCCTTCTCGAGAACAAGCCCTAGCTTCTCACCCAACGCCACAATCAGCGGCAAAGCGTCACCGGGATCGCTACCTTGCTCAAACAGAAGTTGGTGTGCACGCTTGCATTCGATCCGAGCCTCAGATAGATCCTCTTCAGAACCCGTCGCCTGACTGCGGCGATACAAACCTTCCGCAACGTGATAGTGAACAAGAATGATCGCTGGATCCAATCCAATCGCCTTGCGCAACACAGCAATCGCTTCATCGTACGTGCCAAGCAAGACAAGATTCCAGCCCAACGTATCCTGCACATTGGCCTCCTTCTCCGCTTGTTCAGCCGCCTTGCGCGCATAAGGCTCCGCCGACTTCGGATCGTTCATTTCCTCCATAAGCAGATAGGCCAAGTTGTTTAATGCAACAACATCGTTCCCGTTGATCTCGAGAATCTGTTCAAAAACCTTCACACTCTCAGCAAACTGCTTGTTCATGTGTAACGCTTTGGACAACGACTGAAGAAGCCCATATCGCTCACCTTGCCGACTCGGATCATCAGCCGGCAAATCAGCCAGTAACTCCTGAAGTTTCTCGATCTGGGCGCCGTATTCCCCCTTCTCGCCCAGCAGGACCGTCAACGCAAACTTCGTCCCGCGCTCGTCGGGACGTTTTTCCAAACGTTCGCGGAAAAACGCAAGGGCGGCATCCATGCCAAGCGTTGAGGTGATGGCCATGGCAATGGTCGTGCTGTTGGACAAGTTGGTGCCAACGGCATCAAGCGACTTACCAAAGTAGGTCAGTGCCGTGGCCTTATCCTTCTTTTCCGCATAGGCGACACCCACACGCATCAGAACCAATGGATGCTCTCGTCGGTCAGCCGGTAATACCACATCGACGAACTTGAGCAAGTTGTCATACCGCTTGAATCGCGTATAGATAACCAACAGCGAATCCACCCGCATGGGGTCATAGTGACTCTTCTTGGCGGCCTGAAGGGCATAGTGGATCGCCCGGTCGACATCACCTTTTTCGACCTGAATTTCAGCCAATACGCTCGGCCAATGCGGATTCTTGGGATCTTCCTGAGCCCGAGGCATGATGGTGTTCTCGGCCTGCATATATCGCTTCAGCTTCATGCAGATCCGATAGAGATCACGCAAGGCGGCGACTTGATTGCTTTCCTCCCGGAGAATGGACTGCAATTCCGCAATCGCCAATTCGTCCTCACCAATGTTTTCAAGCGCAACCGCCAACCGCCGCCGATGTTCATAGTTGAAGCCACTCGGACTGCGCATTTTGGTTTCACGATAATCGGGGATCGCCAAAGCCCATTGGCTGCGCCTGAAGTTGATATCCGCACGCCTGAAGTAGCCCAACGCATTTTCCGGCGTGCGCGTCACGTACTGGTTCATGTACTCCAACGCCTGCGTCTCTCGCCCAATGACCGTGTAGTAACTGCTCAGCGTCAGCAGTCCGTAGGAATCATCAAACGCTTTCCGATAAGCCTCGATTTCCTCGAGAACAGCCTCTGGACGCTGATTGATGTCTTTGCGCAGCAACACCTCAACCAATAACCGCCACGCCTGCTTCTTGACCTCACGCTCATCGTCCTTGGTCGCAACGGCCACCACTTTGCGTAACCACTCCTCGGACTTGTCCAGCCGTCCGGTCCTAAAGTAATAACGACCGATATTGATGAGAATGTTGGGGGTTTGGGCCGTCTCGGCCGCAGCAAGAAACGCTTTGTCCGCTGCAGCAAAGTCGCCTGGCTTCGCAACCTTCTCAGCCACGGCCGCCAACAAAATCTGAGCCTCTGCTTTGCGATCCGGTTCATCGTCCTTGAAACGATCAACGAGCGCGAGCAGCATCTGCTCAGCAGCCACCGGATCAGAGGGATCCTTGTCAATCAGGAAATTCGCGTATCGCTGAGCAACCTGTAGATTCTTGGGCTTAATCGCCAGACACTTCTCGTAGACTTCCTGAGCCTTGTCGTACTGCGACTGCTTAATGTAGAGCTCGCCAAGCTGATAAAGGTTTCGCAAATTGTCGGGTTCCTCTTGCCGAACCTTTTCACGCCGGGCGATGCCCTGTTCCGGATCGCGTTCATCTTCGGCGATTGCCAAGCGGCCTTTGACCCACGCATTGTTTGGCGCAAGTTGCTCAGCAATCGCCAAGTATTTCTTGTATTCGTCGTCGTCACCTCTCGCCTCAGCCAAGCCAGCAAGTCCTACTGCCGCAACGGCGTTACGCGGATCCAGCCGAATCGCTTCAAGAAACGCGCCACGAGCCTCTTCATTACGCTCCTGCCCAACCAGTGACTGCCCTAGCCAAGCATAACCACTCGAGTAGGCACGAAAGACCTCCAAACCTTCACGAAACTCTCTTTCAGCCTTAGAAAAATGGTTTTCGACATCGTCTCGCGCAAGCAGAAGCCGGCCGCGATAGAAGTGCCCATCCGCCGGATCGAGACCGAGTTTGATCGCCTTCTCAACGAGCTCCTCAGCCGTAGCCCAATCGGATCTGAGGATCGCGTACCGCAAGAAAGTCTCAACAACACTCGCATCGTCAGGCCGTAAACGATGCGCTTCCTTCACCTGTGCATAAGCATCATCAATACGGTCCTCGCGTCCTTGATACAAACGGAAGAGGTCAACCGCGATGATAAAGGGATCATCACCCTGCTTGACAAGTTGTTCAAGCTGATGCAATTTCTCATCTTCCGTGACATCAGGTTGAGTGAAAATTTCCAGAGCGGCTATTTCATTGATGACGCGCCCCAAGGCCTTTTTCACTTGTTCGGCAGGTTGCGTCGCGGTTGCGGCGCCAACCAGTCGCTCATTCGCTACCGACTTTGCTTTGTCCAGAACTTTCCGGATCTCGTCGCGACCGTTGGGCCGGTCCTCGACAATCGAAACCAGATGCCGAATGGCGAGCATGTTCAGCGGCTCTTCGTTGAGAACCTCACGCAATAAACGCTCCGATTCCGCCAACAACTGCGGGTCGGGTGTCTCATTTTCCCCGGCCTTCAGCCGATAGGTGATCGCCGTGAGAAGCTTACCTCGCGTGGTATCCTCGCCACCCCCGATGCGTGCTTGGATCTTCCGCATCTCTTCGAAATTCCTCTCCGCCTCATAGATGCGAGCCAGAGCAAGAAGAGCCTGTTGATTATCCTCGTTAATGGCCAGGGCACGCTGTGCCGCCATGAGAGCTTCGTTATTACGCCCCATACCAACCAGCACTTGGGATAACATTGCCCAGGCCGGTTCACTGCTAGGATAGGCCTCCAGGATCGTTCGTAAGACTTTTTCCGCCTCGCCTGGCTGACCGGTTTGCCGGTGATAGAGGTGCGCCAAATAGAACTTGATCTGCGGGTTTGTGCCCGAGGCAATCGTATCCGCTTCTTCCAAAGCGCGAATCGCCTCGTAAGGCTTCTTCTTGATCATCAAAAGGCGCGCCTGCATAAAGAGCGCGACCGGATCCTTGGCGCCCATTTCGGCTTCGGCCGCAAAGTCCCGATAGATCTCCTGAGCCCGATCGACAATCTCAGCCTGCCCTTTCTCCTGCTCGGCCTGCGGCTTACCGCTTGCGGCCAACAACTCAGCCTCAGCCATATTCGCCCGGAAAGCTTCGGACCGGATCATGGACATGTAAAACTTGTTGCGCCATGCGAGATAACCCGTGCGCCCCGACGCACGTTTCGTTCGTTCCTCAAGAACCTTCCGTGCGTCAGTGAACTTCCCCTCCCGAAAATAAAGTGATGCCAGTTGAATATAGGCAAGATAGCTATCGGGGGCCACGGTGATCGCATGCTTATAAGCCTCCATTGCCTTGTTGCGAAACATTTCAGCTTCTGCATCCACCTTTTTTGGGTCAGAACGAGTCGGCGTCTTGGCCTGCCAATAACTGCCAACACCGATCAAGCTCTCCACGTCGTCCGGCGCCGCCGCAATGGCATTATTAAAGCAATCAAGTGCTTGTGCATCACTATCGGCAATCGCTTTTTCGAGTTCGGCAATCCGACTTGGCGAAAACCGGCCACCTCGCTCCTGGGCTAACTGTTGTTCAAGACGGCTCTTGTAAGCGAGACAAAACTGGCCCCAATACCGCCACGCGGTGGAAAACTCCTGTGAGCCCGTAGTAGCCTTCTCTTTCATTGCATGAATCAGCGTCTCAAAGACATCCATGGCTTGCTTGGCAAACGCTTCGTCTTCCGCAGACTGGGCGAGATAGTAACGAGCCAGACTGCTAGCAAACTCGGGATTACTCTTGTCGCCCTCAAAAGCCTCTTGAAGATTTTTTATGCCCTGCGTAGCATATTCTTCCTTGATGCCCCGCTGCTCGATGAGCGCGCGACCCAGAGCGTGCAGACCGACAAAGTTCCTCGCATTGATTTCACAAAGCTTCTCCGCTTCTTCTTGGACCCGGCGCCAACTCGCAACGCCAGAACGCAGCTTAGAAATCTGATAGAAAAGATCGACAATCCTTTCTTGGGCCATCTCGTTCTTAGGATCGTTCATCAAAACCTGCTGCCAGGCCTTAACCGCACGATCCGCCTCCCCCACTTTCAATGACAGATCACCAACCCTAATCATTAAATCATTCGACTCCGGCGTATCAGCACCCCCAAACCTTGAGCGAACCCAGGCCCGATGGTAGTACTGCCGCGCCTGATCGTAGTCACCTTCCGACTCGAACTGCTGGGCCTGAGCGATAATGGGCTCAGGGTCGCGGATAGGTAGGTTGATGATCATGACAACCCCAGCAGCCACCGTCACGACCATGCCCACGATCGTTAGGCCAACCACCACTCGTTTGTTCAATCGCTTTGCCATGTTGACTGTCTCTTTCTCTTACAAAAGTCCCGCTCATGACCGGACGCCACGCTGCCGCGTAATCGTCGTCGGCCCATACACTAGGACGAACTGAGGCGAGCCGGTGTCAACCGCATCTCCCGAAAATCCACGCGGCATCCTAACCGAAAGACTCGCTTCTAATCGTCTCCGCCGCCAACCCGCTCCGACTTCTCCGCTTCCAGAACCGCCTGCCAGTCTGGCCAATGGTCCTCGAGTAGTACAGGAATAGCGACTTGGAAAAACTTTTTGCCAGCCTCGATCGCCTTGTCTTTCGGCGGATAGGCACCAGGACGCCCAAACGTCACTTCTACTTTACTGAAGTAAGCGTGCCGTGTACCGAGGTCACCGAGGGCGAATCGTACACATTGTCGATCGCCACAAAACTTCCCATTCGTGTTGAACGTGTACATCACAATCCGACTTTCCTTGCGAAGCCGACTCGAGTCTTCGAACTCGAGAATCTTGACCGGAATGTCCTCCCCAAGGGCCGATATGCGAACGTAATCCAGGCGAGCATCGATTTGGCGAAGACCGGCACCCGAATAACATTCTTCAGGTACGTGAGGCACCTGATCGGGGTTACCGGTATAGTACGTCACAAAGAAATTCACAATTTTCTCGGGCACCAGACCGCCATCAATCGATGTGTCCTCGAGTAGCCACTGAACATATTCTTTCGTACCCAGCGCGTCGAGGACTTGAGGAATGATCTGCGGCGCATCCAAAAGCTTGTAAGGCGCCAATCGCTTCTGATCGAACCGATCCAACGGCACCTTGAGGGGCGTAGGCAGCTTGCGAAACTGGATGTCCAAACGAACCGCCAACGCATGGAACGCGATCGCAAACACCAGAAGTAGCATCGCACAAGCGACAAAACCGCGATTCGAGACCACTTCCCAAAGAAGTCTCCTTGATGCGGAAGTCGAGGCACTATCAACGAGCGTCTGAGGCTGATCGGACGACATTTCCTGAGGTCACCTTTCCGACCCGAACGCTGAGAAACCCACAGGGACGTAAGCACAAGACGTGAGCATCACGGCTGGGTACTATTAACCGCTCAATCACACAGGGTCAACCGAAAACAAGGTCACTTGATGAGCCAAATCCACCAGAGCCCCAAAATCTCACACACAAAATGTTGCCACGACCTGCCAACCCGTTTCCGCTCAGGTCGGGTGCATCCTGTCCGCTTGGGCAGGGTCTTCAACCCACCGCGCCGGTCGCCCATGATCGTAATTCTCAGGCTCATCGGTATCATCGGTAGGTAATCGCCCCTACGCCAGCTACACGGGACTTGCCCGGCAAGAGACCATTCAACACCCTAAGGCGGGTCGCCTTTTTGTGCCCGCAACCCAGGCGTTTCAGCCATCGGCGGCATGCACGCAAAATGCACGCATCTTCCGCCGTAAGAACCTAAACGCCACTTTCAACAACGTGACAAGCACGCCTCACGACCCAACGAAGCTCCCTTTGGGGCACTCCCCGCTGTCGAGTTCAGCGGATTCGACACCCCCCTCAAGGCAGCGTCACAGGCACCCTTCGAAAGGCCCCAACGATACCACGAAATACCCGGGAAAAAGTTCAGCCCGCGTCAGGCGCGTCCGATAAAGGGGAAAGTGATAGACGCATTTTCCCACGATCGGCGTACCCCCTGTGCGATTCTAGGGGCGGGCGGCCACGGACGTGTCGTCCTCGATATCCTTCGGGCAACACGGCGATATCGAGTTGTAGGATTCCTTGACTCCGACCCGGCCCTGCATGGCCGACGAACAGACGGAGTCCCCATCCTCGGCGATTTCAACGCCCTGACCGACCTTCGCGCCCAAGGCGTCACATCCGCCGTCGTAGCCATCGGCGACAACGGCATTCGGCGGGCATTCGCGGACGAAGCCGAGTCCGCCGGCCTCACACTCATCAATGCCATCCACCCTTCGGCCAACTTGGCCGGCAATGTGTCCCTGGGCCGAAATGTCGTGATTGCCGCGGGAGCCCTCGTTTGTGCCCACTGCCAGATCGGGGATTCAGTCATCCTGAATACCGGCTGCATTGTCGATCACGAATCCATGATCGGTACGGCCGCCCACATCTGTCCGGGCGCACGACTGGCTGGCCGGGTGACCGTCGAATCCGGTGCCTTTATTGGTATCGGAGCAACCGTCCTGCAAAGTCTCCGTATCGGACGTGAAGCCGTCATCGGTGGCGGTGCCGTCGTCACCGGCGACGTGGACGCCATGACAACGGTCGTTGGTATCCCCGCTCGACCAATCCGCACGTCATTGAAAAACAACGACCTCACCGAAACAATCACACGCCCCTCACGACACGATGCCATCTCCTCCGGCTCACGCTTTTGACGCCGGATATCAACTTCCCGCTCCCGCTATAACGAGCACAAATCGAACGTCTAGAAACCCACCTTCCCAGTACTGATAAGGCCTAGTTCTGCATCATAGGCGAGTTCGCGCATGCCAAATGGGCGACGCTCGTCCCAAAACACGACACCCAACACTTTTACGACGCCGATAAAAACCACCTAAAAAACACTGATATCAAGCCTGCCCCTTGGGCGGCAAAAAAACCGCAAAGAATCTTGCAAATCATTTGTTTCTCACCGGTTTGTTTTTTATGTTCGCATTGCCATTCGACGATCTCGATTCTGGAGATCGCAACCAAGGCCTTCGCAAGTCGCCGTCCTAGCGAAGCTTGAGGCTGCCAAAAAACAAGGTTGGTTCGTTCCAGGGAAACTTGCCCTATTCGGACCGCGAGAACGAAAAAAGCAACAACCGTTTCCGGTGGTAGGATCCACCGGCATGTCCGCCGGAAGGTGATCCGGCGAATAAACAGGGCCTGACCAGTCAAGCAGGGACACTAGCTGGCGGGCGTTTTCGTCTGGGTGGGCCAGGTGAAAGGAGAAACTATGCAGGCATTCATTACCCGAACAAAACAATTTTTGGTCAGCGAGGATGGTCCGACGGCGACCGAGTACGCGGTCATGTTGGCCCTGATCATCATTGTGGCTCTTACTGCCATCACCACGCTTGGCAGCAAAGTCAACACCATCTTCACGAATGTCGGAACGAAGCTGCCCACCGGCTAATGGCTGATTGGCCTAAGCCTTTGGGCGTCGCGTATACGTGACGCGATAATCCGGATGTGTGGCGCCCGTCCCTGGGGGACGGGCGCCCACGCCCGCTTTATACCTCACGTGTCAAAACACAAAACAATGAATACCACAAACGACACAGGGCGGGGAACAAGAAGCGTACAAGGAGTGGATTTATGCCGTCTGAGTTGTGGATAACAACTTGCATCATAATGGTTCCCGGCATCCTGTGGGCATCATGGATTGACTACAAGGCACGCCGTGTTCCAAACTGGCTCAATGCCGCCATCGCTGCAGCCGGTTTTGCTGCGCAGGGTTGGTTCTTGGGATGGAATGGCATCGCCGTCGGCGCACTGGGACTCCTCGTCGGCTTTTCGACTTTGATCATACCTTGGCTCATGCACGGAATGGGAGCCGGGGACGTCAAACTGATGATGGCCATTGGGGTCTGGCTTGGACCCTGGCTGACGTTCATCTCGTTCTGCGTCGGAGCGGTAGCCGGTGGTCTCATTGCCGTCACCATGATCTTGTCAACGGGCCGACTGTGGAACGCCTATGCCAACCTTCTGACAATCACCAACAAGGTGTCTAGCCGATCCACGATTTTCAGCGAATTTGGCTCGGCCAAGAGTTTCGGAGACACGTCGCAGCTGTTGCCTTACGGCGTTCCGTTGACCATCGGGACGCTCATCGTGTTTTTCGGGCAAAACGCACTGTTGGCCTGGTGAGGAAGCACAATGATTCGGGGAACAAGAAGCATGCGACTAAGAGCAAAGAGTCGAACCGCTCGCCGAGCGGCCGCGGTGGTCGAGACAGCAGTCGTCACGCCGCTGCTGATGACCATGATGTTGGGCGTGATCGAGTTCGGTTGGGTATTCATGATCCAACAGAGCATCACCAACGCCGTGCGAGAAGCCTGTCGTGTGGGCATTCTTCCGGGCGCTTCCGACAACGAGATCAAAGATCGCTTTGTCGAAGCAATGAACGGAACCGGGCTCGCCGTCAGTGGGGATATGGTAACCATCGAGCAAGCGACGGGGGCCAACATGACCGTCACGGTTCGGGCCTCGATGCCCTATGCGGACGTGTCGCTGCTGGGCGGGTCGTTCCCCTTCTGGGCCTTCAATAATGATTCGCCATCCGAAGGAGACGTCACACCACCCGCGGACAAAATGATCGGAGCGGTGTGCTCGATGCGTAAGGAAGGGATTTAGAACGAACGATGAATCGGGACGTCTGCTGACCGTCCGAGCAGAGCATAGAGTCTTACGACCGAAGATGCGTGCATTTTGCGCGTATGTTTCCGACGGCTGAAACGCCTGGGTGGCGGGCACAAAAAGGCGGCCCGCCTTAGTAGCGACTGGCTCGGCAGCAGACAGGACAACTTCTGCGGAACCATTCCGCGCAACAATCTTGGGGGGACGCGACACTGACGCGTTGCCCCTTGTATAGCGCGCACGGAATTCGCCACGATGGGCGAGAGAAACCGTGTGCCTATCGAGGAGCTTAAGATGAAAGGTCGAGCAATTATCCCGCTCGTCGTGGGCCTGGGAATCGGCATCATGGCCCTGAAGCTGTTCGTTGGCGTCTTACAGAAAGCCCAAGGGTCCACCGGCGAGAACATCCAGGTCATTTGCGCCACCACAGACATCGACCCCACCATGGAAATCCGTGAGTCGATGGTTGAGGTGCAGGAAGTTCCAAAAGTCCTGGCACCCGACCTCGCCTTCGCCAAGAAAGAAGAAGTCGTCGGCCGGGTCACCAGCCTTACCATCCCCAAGGGAATGCCGATCATTCCTAGACTACTAACCCCCAAAGGTACACCACCGGGCATGGCGGTTCGCATCCGGGAAGGTTTCCGCGCTGTCGCAGTCAAGGTGGATGAGTCTGCCGGCGTGGCGGGCTGGATCAAGCCCGGAAGTCGAGTTGACGTGGCGGTCCTGATGACCACCCGGCGTAAAGCTAAGACGGAACAAATCAGCAAGGTTGTTCTCCAAAATGTGGAGGTCCTTGCCGTCGGTCAGGATATCGGAACCAAAGGCGATACCGCGGCTGCATTGGCGAAGTCCGTCACGCTCCTCGTCCACCCCGACGACGTCCCGAAGCTCCATCTGGCGGCAACCGTGGGCAAACTTCGCCTGGCCATGCGAAACCAGCTTGATTACAGCGAGGGACCAGCTCCTCTAATGACCGACAATGATCTCCTCACCCTCGGTACCGAAAGACGAAATCTCATGAAAAAGAAAGAATCTTCCTTCCTCGCCAGCCTCTTCGGCGGACAACGACTCCAGAATACAGACGAAGAGACCGATAATAAAAAACGCGAGGATACGCGTGTTACGCAGGTCCTTGCGCCTCCGGCCCAAGTGGCATGGGCAAAAACAAACCAGCCCTGGTCCGTCGAGGTCATGAAGGGCTCGACAGAAACGGAGGTACTCTGGTTCGACGATACATCCCGTGCGGCGCGACGGGTGGAAAGTCCGGAAAATACGAACCAGAGGGCAAACGCCAACCAGGGAACGCCTATTCCGTTCGCTGGACCGGCTGTACGTCCCACCCCAGCGGTAAAAAAGGAATAGGCTCAAACGACGGAGCCTGCTGAATGAGCAGTAACACGGATGGACTGCGTACGTTCTTTTCATGGATGAATCGCATTGCAGCACGGGCCGCCCGGCGGGGATACGGCTCGTGCTTTGCATTTGTGGGCATAACCGCCCTGGCTGTTCTGCTGTTCTCACTAAGCGTCGGGCAATCCGCGCCGGCAACGGGAACAATGCCCTCACTGTCCGCACCCCAAAGCCAACAGCCGACCACCGCACTCCCCGCCTCTTCGGACACCCTGTTGCCACAGCAAGCCTCTGCTCAGCAGATCAAGCCTCATAAGGACAGCAACAAGCAAGATGCCCAGATAGCACCTCGCGCCGGCAAGACCATCGAGGTCGCAACTGCCGAAACCCCAAACAACAAGACCCTCAATGACGCCCCCGCAAAAAAAATGAGGAACGTTACCCTTGGTGCCGCAGACCCAAACACCAGCGTCAAGACGGTATCCGTCTCGTCAGCCGCAAACCAGTCCACGATGCAGGCCACCATCCAGCGCGTTTCCGATGCATCCCGCAAACACATGAGATTGACCGTCGGACGCGGACTCTTGATCGATCTGTCCGAGCCACTCAAGCGGGCCTCGGTGGCCGACCCCAACATCGCGGACGTGTCCGTGCTCTCGCCCCTCCAGGTCCTGGTCACCGGCAAAGCCATCGGCACCACGGAAGTGATTCTGTGGGACAACCAAGACCGTCAGGTCGTGTTCGAAGTCACGGTCGAAATGGATCTCTCGGAAATCAAAGAGGCCATTTCACGAGCCGCCCCGGGGTCCCAGGTGGACGTGAGGGCCGTCCGTGACACCGTCATTTTGAGCGGGCTCGTCGCCGACGTCGACGCCGTCGATCGAATCACCGAAATCGCTAAAATCCTGACGCCCAACATCCAGAACCAGCTCAGGGTCGCCGGCGAACAGCAGGTCCTGCTACGGTGCACCGTGGCGGAAGTCAGCAAGCAAGCGGCCCGACAATTGGGCGTGAACGGCTGGATTGCCGGTGATAACGTCCGTGACATGTTCGCCGTCAACCAACTGGACGGAATCAACCCGGTCAATATCGGAGGGGCACCAACCGCCAACATCATCCAACCGGGCGGAATCCCGTTCGCAACGGACGTTGACGGCCTACCGTTGCTGCCGCCCCCTACCGGTCCCGAGCTCAGTCTGGGCTTTCCACGTATTCAAATGCAGCTGTTCTTCCGCGCACTGCGCGAGAACAACCTCCTGCGCGTCCTGGCTGAACCCAATTTAGTCGCACTCAGCGGGCAGGAAGCATCATTCCTGGCCGGTGGCGAATTCCCCGTTCCCGTACCCCAGGGCGGTGCGAATAGCAACACGATCACGATTGAATACAGGGAATTTGGCGTCCAGCTGACATTCCAACCCACCGTTATTGGGCGACAAATGATCCGATTGAAGGTCGCGCCGGAAGTCAGCGAGCCCGACTTCACGCTCGGTGTCGTCTTGGCGGGAACCACGGTTCCAGGACTCTCGCAACGGCGAGCGGAGACAACCATCGAACTGGCGGCGGGCAGCACGATTGCGATCGCCGGTCTGCTCAGCGAGCGTGTCGTAGGGATTGCCCGACAGGTTCCAGGGCTCGGCGACGTCCCGGTCCTCGGTGCCCTTTTCCGATCGGTCAACTATCAAAAGAACCAAACCGAACTGGTCATCCTCGTCACCCCGGAACTGGTCAGCGCCATGCACCCCGACCAAGTACCTACAGTACCAGGCCATTCCTACCAGAGCCCAGACGACTTCGAGCTGTTTGGACTCGGCCTGCTGGAAGGCGAACCCGCGATTGACGAAACCGAACCCGCCGCAGCCCTCGAAACCGACATCGAACCGCGGTACCGCAAGTTCCAGAGCCCGCCGGAACAGTTGTCGCTCCATGGCCCCTGGGGGCATGCAGAACGGTGGGAAACGACTCCGTAATTTCTCCCACTGAACCGGTAAGCAACATCGAAACACCCACTCATCCACGGCTAATCTTGAACACAACCCCGCGATACGCCGGAACCCCAACCATCGCCGGTCGCAATCCCACCCGCATCCGACGGAACTGAGGGGGCGAGGGTCCATCGGCGAACCGCGCTCCCGATAACCATCACAAAGAAACTCACAAGAACCGAGCGGAATTTCTCATCACAATCAGCATCACCCTTTTCACATCACACATCTGTATTGAATAATTACATCAACAAAAATGCGAACGAAATTTCCGAATCCGCAACCACCGACTGAAGCATCAAAACGAACGCAACCGCCGATAAAACCGCAAAACACAGGACCGACACCATGGCCAGAACCCCAGGGTCCCATACCTTAGACGACATCCATCGTCGTCGCCCAGAATTATCCATGATCTTTCAGAAGCTGGGAGGAAAGCGACGTCCCGTTTTGATCGAATAAGCAATAGGGAACCGTGCCGAGCGAGCCGAACAGTTATCGGCAGGTCGGTAGCCCAAAACCAAGACCTCACGTGGTGCAGGTGAAATAAGGGGATGGAAACACGCAACACGACCGGGAGGAAAACGAAACAACCGCACCGGCTTCTCCAAGAAAAGAGCCGGCGGCTTTGCGCGCTCACCGTCCTCTCGATTCTTACGTCGGAAGATACATGCGTTTTGCGCGCATCGCTCCGACGGCTGAAACGCTAGGGGTTTCGGACCACCCAAAGGCGGTCCGCCTTAGGATGTGGGCGATAGCCCAGGGAAAGACACAGCTGCTATGAGACAGTCCGCACGCATTATTGTTTTTAACAGCGACGAGGAGTACGCCGTGACTCTTCGATCGGATCTGCTCAGCATTCCCGGCATCAAAATTGTCGCGGAAGTCGATGAACCCGCATTGGTCGAGCAGGCCGTTCAACAGTTCTCGGCCGAGATCCTCTTCGTACACCTTGACCCCATACCAGACGTTATTCTTCCCGCCGCCACCCGAATCGCCAGCCAGAACCCACATCTGGCCGTCTTTGTGGCTTCCGAAAGTACCGACGCCAACCACATTCTCGCCGCGATGCGATCCGGCATCCGAGAATTCCTGACCAAGCCCGTCGAACGCGAGCTGCTCGCCCAGGCCATCGAAAAGGTCATGAGTCAGGTCAGCTCCGAGGTCGAGGTGGGCCCGTTGGTCTCCATCCTCGGCACCATCGGAGGTGTCGGCGCATCGATGTTAGCGGTTAACCTGGCCAGCGAACTAAGCGACCTCGCCAAGAATCGGCCGGTGGCTGTGGTGGATCTCGACTTTCGTTACGGCCAGCTCGGCACCATGCTCGACTTACAAGCCGACTACACCATCGCCGATCTGTGCGACACGCCGGAACAACTTGACGTCGGCGTCATCGAGAAAGCCATGGTGAAACACAGCACGGGTGTGCACTTGCTGGCTCGGCCCAATTCGTTCGGGCAGGCCGACCAAATCACGGCCGCACACTGCTCAGCCGTGCTCAGCTCACTGCAACAAATGTACGAGTATGTCGTCGTGGATGGACCCAATCGGTTCGATCCAGGCGGTTTGGCCGTGCTAGACTTGGCGGACGTCAACCTTCTGTTAATTCAGTTGCTCGTCACCAGTGTCCGCAACGTCCATCGCATACTCGAAGAACTACGCGAAGGTGGATACAACCTCGACCGCTTCCAATTGATCTGCAATCGCGTCGGTCGAGAATCAGCCCATCTGCAAATCGAACACGTGGAAGCGACATTAAAACGTAAGATTGCCCATCAAATTCCGGACGATTGGAAGTCCGTGAGTTCCGCCATCAATATGGGCTCGCCGCTGATTGAAAGTGCACCCAAAGCACGCATCCGGACAGCCATCCGTGAGCTGGCCGAACGGATCGCCAATCCAGAGGCGGCAGAGAACAACGCCGATGCCGGTAAAGGAAAATTCTGGGGACGAATCTTCAGCACCGCGTCGTGAGTCGGCAAGGAACCGGCGATGTGATGCTGTCATCTAGTTACGGGGTAGCCAAATGTTCGGCAAGGTCAAAACACCTATCTTACCACGCGGAAACAAGCCGGGGAAATCTGTGCTGGGCCCGCGCTCTCCGGAAGAATCACCCGCACCTGCCGAGAAAACAACGGGCGTAGCACCGAAGCCCGCACAACCTGCACCCCCATCAACTCCGCCACCGGCTCCCGAAAAGCCCAGACCCAAGATCGACAGCGACGACAAAATCGAAAAATACTACGAGCTCAAAACACGCATCCACCGCAAGCTGGTCGATCAGCTTGACCTCAGCGCGATGAACAACGACGACCCCACGATTCGCGACCAGGTCGGTGAAGTGATCCTCAGCTTGTGCGAAAAAGAAAACGTACTGCTCAACTACAACGAGCGCCAGCGTCTGGTCAAAGAGGTCCTTGACGAAACCTTCGGTCTGGGACCCCTCGAAGTCTTATTGAGTGATCCCGCGATCAGTGACATTTTGATCAACGGTCCACGTCATGTTTATGTCGAACGCCGAGGCAGTCTCGAGCTGACCGACGTCAAATTCCGAGACAACGAGCACCTCGTCCACGTCATCGACAAGATCGTCAGTGCCGTCGGCCGCCGATGCGACGAAATCAGTCCGATGGTCGACGCGCGACTCAAAGACGGTTCGCGTGTCAATGCGATCATACCGCCGCTGGCATTGGACGGCGCCAGCATGTCGATCCGTCGTTTCGGAAACGATCCGATCAATTGGGATGATTACATTCGGTTTAAGTCGTGCTCGCCCGAAATGGTCGCATTTTTTGAAGCGTGCGTCGTCTCCCACCTCAACGTCTTAATCGTCGGCGGTACCGGTTCAGGTAAGACCACGTTGCTGAACAACATGTCATCGTTTATCCCACCCAGTGATCGAATTGTCACGATTGAGGACGCCGCTGAACTTCGACTTCGCCAGCCACACGTCGTGCGCCTGGAAACGCGACCACCCAATATTGAAGGAAAAGGCCAAATCACCATCCGCGACCTGTTGATCAACAGCCTGCGTATGAGGCCCGACCGAATCGTCGTCGGTGAGTGCCGAGGGGCCGAAACGCTCGACATGCTCCAGGCGATGAACACCGGCCACGACGGCTCGTTAACCACGTTGCACGCCAACAACACACGCGACACGGTACAACGTGTCGAAACGATGGTCATGATGGCGGGCTTCGAGCTGCCCATCCGCGCGATTCGTCAGCAATTCTCTTCCGCGATTGATCTGATTGTACAAGCGCAACGATTGACGGGCGGACCAAGGAAAATCGTCAGCGTCACTGAAGTATCCGGCATGGAGGGAGACGTCGTCACCATGCAGGACATCTTCCGTTTTGAGCAACTCGGCGTCGATGGTGTCGGCAAAGCCTACGGCCAGATCGTGTCAACGGGAATTCGACCAACGTTTATGGACCGGCTCAAACATTCGGGCTGTGACGTCAGTCCCGAGTTGTTCGAACGGAAAATTTTGGTCCACGACAAGGAAGACTAAAAACGTTGACCCAATAACGCTTTGGGTTCACGTAAGGACCATTGGGAGAAGAGCCTGTAACTCAACCAAGTACGGGGTGACCAGTGGGATCGCTTTCAGAGATACTATTCATCGTCATGCCTATCGCGGGATCGATGCTTTTGGTGTGGGGCATCTTCCAGGTGGTCGTCGATCTGCGTACCGGCAAGCAAAAAAAGATCGTCGATCGGTTAACCGAGTCACGATCCGCCAAGCGGGAGCAGCAGGTCAAAGAATCGCTGCTTCGCAAGCGCGCAGCCGAGCTACAAGGCAGCGCCTTCGAGAGCGTCATGTCACGAATGCAAATCGTGACCAAGCTCCAGGGCGTATTGGATCAGGCCGACGTGGACTGGTCGGCATCGAAGCTACTCGTCAACCTCACCGGCATCGCTGGCGCACTGACGGTTGGACTGATGATGCTGCAGATCAGTCCGATTGCCTGCCTGGGGGCGGGGTTGGGGGTCATCTTCATGCCGCTGCTCTGGCTGGTTCGCAAACGCAAGAAGCGAGTCAGGGCACTTGTCGGCCAACTGCCGGACGTGTTCGACCTGATGGGCCAAGCACTTCGTGCCGGACACTCCCTCGCAAGTGCCATCCAGCTCGTTAGCCAACAGATGCCTGACCCCATCGCCAGCGAGTTCGCCCGCGTGTTCCACGAGCAAAACCTGGGAATCTCGGTCGATGAGGCCATGCTCAACATGGCCAAACGCATCGATCAAATGGACGTGCGTTTCTTCGTCACCGCCGTGCTCATTCAACGCCAAACCGGCGGCGACCTCGCGGAGATTCTGGACAAAATCGGAAAGGTGATTCGCGACCGTATTCAACTGCTGGGCGTCGTCCAGGCACTCACGGCCGAAGGACGATTGTCCGGCTGGGTACTGCTGGCGCTGCCCATTATCGTGTTCTTTGTCTCGCTCGTGGTCAACCCCGAATACGCACGACAGCTCCTGGATACGCCCAACGGGCGAATGATGCTGGGAACAGCCGTTTGTATGGACCTCATGGGTCTGGCCATGATCAAGAAAATTGTCAACATCAAGGTGTAATGCCATGAACGAAATGCTGATACTAGGCGGGCTTGTCGTGGTAAGCGTCGGCATGATTGTCTATTCGCTCTTGCCGGGCAAGAAAGAAGAAGAAGAGAAACGTCTCCAACGCCGAATGTCCGGGCAACGCGCCACGAATGAGCAGCCTCTCATCAAAGACGCCAGCCAAAAATCCGCCGCCAAGCAGATGCTCGAGCGCGTCGCGCCCTACGCGATGAAACCGGTCATGCCCAAGAGCGAAGAAGATATGTCAACGCTCCGGCAAAAACTTGCACAAGCTGGCTTTCGCCATGAGTCGGCCGTCCGGCACTTCCTAGCCAGCAAGACGATTGTGGCCATACTGCTGGGTGCACTCTCCATCGTGGTCCTGTGGAGCGGCGGGCATCAGCCGATGCAACTTTTCGGGATTGCCGCTTTCGCTGCCGGCGCAGGATTCATGCTCCCCAACGGCTGGCTCTGGCTCGCCAAAAGTCAGCGAGAGGAAAAAATTCGTAACGGCCTGCCAGATTCACTAGACCTCCTCGTCGTCTCGGTCGAATCGGGATTGGCCTTGGACGCCGGGCTCCAACGCGTCAGCGACGAAATGAGCAACGTCCATCCGGAACTCAGCGAAGAAATGCAGATCGAAGCCCTCGAAGTCCAGATGGGTGTCCCCCGAGCCGAAGCGCTCAACAATATGGCCCGACGCTGCGGCGTGTCAGAAATGCGCACGCTCGTCGCCGTGATCACACAGGCGGAAAAGTTCGGCACCAGCGTCGCCAAAGCACTGCGTACCCAAGCGGACACACTACGCCAAAAACGACGACTCAAGGCCGAAGAGCGGGCTCAGAAAACCACCGTCAAGCTGATGGTCCCGCTCGTGTTATTCATCTTCCCATCGATCTTCGTGGTACTCGTCGGACCCGCCGCTCTGAACATCATGAAGGCGCTCGGTGCCGGCTCGCCATTGGCAGGCTAACACCGCCGATCGCACAGCCGACCGCGCCATGGATGCACCGTCCGCAGACGCAAGTTAACTAGCGATCAGCAGCCAGTCGAACAAACTTCTGCACCCGCTGGCCGAAAACGTCACCCAAATACAGGTTGCGATCCGAATCCACACCGATACCGTGAACACAAGCCAGTTGGCCGGGCTTCGAACCGCTCTCCTGACCCAAGGGGAACGTCCACACTTCCAGCACCCGGCCCTCCGGATTCAGCTTCATGACCATCTGATCCTTCGGAAACACGCCCAGGTATTCCCCCTCACCCCACCGCATCGGCGAGGAACCACACACGTAAATCTCATCTTGCGGCGTAATACAAACGCTCCAGGGCATCATCAGGTTGACCCACACCGCTAATGAACGACCGGCCTGATCGAACACCTGAATTCGCCCGTTGTTGCGCTCAACCACATAAAGCCGACCTTTCGAGTCCATTGCAATCGAATGAGGCAAATACAACTCGCCCACCTGGCTACCCTGCTTCCCCCAGGTTTTCACAAATCGGCCCTGTGCATCGAAATGAACGATCCGATTGTTGATGTACCCGTCCGAAACAAAGATCTCGCCCGTCGGCGAAATGGCCATATCCGTCGGCTTATTGAAATGCTTATCATCCTCGCCCGCCTCGCCCGGCGTCCCAAGCGTCAAGAGCAGCTCGCCCTTCGGGGAGAATTTGCGCACGACATGCAATCCGGTATCCGAAAGCCAGATGTTCCCGTCGTGATCAATCCGAATCTGATGCGGAATCTCCGCATCCACCTTCTCCCAAGCATCAAGCAACTTGCCATCCGTACTGTAAACCTGAATCGGCATGTTGCCATGAACCAGCGCCCAGATGCGATCCTGCGCATCGACGGAAACACCCGTAACCGCCTCCCACCGAACGTTTGCCGGCTTCTGCGGCCAATCGCGATCGAACTCATACCCCACCGTCAAATTGATCTTCGGATAAGTCACGACTTCTTGGGCTGCACTTGCTTGACCGCTCGAGGCGCAACCGCCCGCGATCACAAACAGGCAACTCGTCAAAAAACCAACCGCAAGGTAACCCACCGCCGTCAATAAGCTGCGTCTGGTCTTCATGGAATCACATCTCCTAAAAGAAATAATCAACAAGAAACTCTTCGACACGGGATCGTGAGTATACTATACGGACTCGGGTAAGCCCAGGCAGAATCGATCCACGCAGCCGTTGCGAATCAACCGGTTTTTGTAGTTAATACAGTAAGTCGTAAGGCCCAGCCATGATAAGATCCAACGACTGAGAGAACCTCCACATGACACCATGGCAAAAAAAACTAAGCAGGTTGGTCATATTGGTAGGACTTACGGGTTCACCCTTGAGCGCCCAACCAACGCTCGACGCACCCTGCCCGTTGGACTGCCGTGGCGTACCCTTTTCGCAAGCCCTGCCTCGGCTCGCTGAACAGCTCAACCTTCCCTATATCCTTGATCCGTCCGTAACGCCCGATCTCGCCCAAACCCGCATCAGAATGTTCGCCGCTCACCTCTCCGGACAACAAGCCATTCGTTGGTTGGCCCGAAGTGCGGGCCTGGAAGCCGTCATCATCGAAGGCACCATCCTCATCGCCAAGCCCGAGCGTCTACCTCGCGCGTGGCGGTACAGAGAACCCGTAACGACATGGACAAGCAAGGGTGTCCCGGGAACATCGCGCCCTTCGCAGGACACAACACGCCTACGTAAGGCACGCGACAAGCGGGCGAACGTCAACTGGATCGATAAACCCCTGAGCGGGGTACTACGCGATGTGTCACACAATTTCGGAGTCGATATCGTCGTGCATCCAACCATCATGGCTACCCAGCCGTTGCTGCAGTTCGAACAGGCACAAGCGGACCTCGACACCGTCTGTGACGCCCTGGCCCAACAGCTCAACGCCAGATTAATCTACATCGATGGCGCCTTCTGGGCTCGTCCACGAAAAGGCAAGCATGCACAAGAAACCCAGCCCGCGACATCCAGAACAAGCGGAAGCCCCACCTATCGCCCCGCGCCCTCCCAACTCGGGCTGGCGAGGTGGGTGACGATCGACCGATCCGTGACGAGTTGGCAAGCCTTCGCCGACCAATTGGCCCGGGCCAGCGATCTGAACTGCAGGATCCAGCCCCCCGCCCTGGCTGAGACCGCATGCGTCGAAGCAAAGGGATCCGTGGAGGACGTACTCAACGGCGCCCAAATGCTGGGACACCTCTCCTGGGCGTTGGAGGATGCCGGAAAGGATGGCCGGCTCTCTCTGCGAATCAACATCCGGCAAAGCGAGCCCAAATCCCCGTAAACTTCCAGGGCAATTCCTTCCGAAAATCCACTTGACGACCCGTTTTTGGGATATACACTTTCCACGGGTACGAGCATGGGGCTGGTCACGTGACGCGGGAGCCAAAAAGAACCATGCTATACAGGAGTGAGAGACCGAAGTAACGCAGTCTGGCAGTGCTTCCGAGGGCGAAACGTCAATCGTTGTCTTGGGGCCGCACAAGGTAACAGGAATTTCAAATGGACTACAAAGACGAATCAGCAAACAAAGGGTTGGGACAAACCGGAATGCTGGAAGTCTGGGCGGTTGGGTCGTCCGAGATACTCGACTGGACCAAGGACCCACGCGAACTCTGGACCGAAGAACGGCTTGTTCCGTGCGCAAGCAGCTTCGAAGAAGAAGAGGAGGAGGAGGAGGAAGACGCGGACTACTTTGACGAAGACCTAGACGACGAAGATCTGGACGACCTGGACGACGACGAAGACGACGACGAAGAACTCGACGACGATTTCTAAAAGAACCCAACACTTTTAGACCGTCAGACCGTCGTAACGGTGCGTACAGACAAATGTTTCGCGTAGACAAATATACGGTCTTTTTATTTATTTAGAAATCAAAAGGTCGCATCCTGACGAATGAGTCAAATGGATCGGCCGGCAAAATGCGGATGTTTGCATGACGAGTGAATTCATGGGATCGGAACGGCGTCGGCAGGATCGTCGTTCCTCTGTCGATAGGCGTAACGGGCTCGACCGCAGGCGGGGACCGGGGCGACGTCGTAGCGACGTACGGCGGGAAGCCGAAGAAGGCGAGATGACGGATGAACTCCTGCAGTTCGTCCTGGCCATCGACGAGTACAAACGCGTCAATCGCCGCCCGTTTCCCACGTGGAGTGAGGTCTTCGAGGTCATCCACTATCTGGGCTACCGCAAGGTCGCCGACCGAGGCGAACGGATTGATCGCCCCTCAAAGGATCCCTCACCTTCTTCGTGAAGGTAAAAGATTCCGCTCCTATCCTGCCCCAGAGCTGGCTCACGGCGGAACAGTCTTCGTTCCTGAAAAACGAAAACCGCGTGTCTGCCCCAGGGAGTACGCGTTGTGAACTCTGCCGACCAAATTGTCTTCGTCCTTCAAGTCGTATTGGCCCTGGGGCCGATGGCGGTCTATTTCTTGGCCCTCGGTTTGGTGAATAGCCAGGCACGTCCCTGCCTTGTCCGCGCAAGGTCGGACTTCATCGTTCTCACAATCGCTTTTGTTCCCCTGGTTGTTTGGCCCATCCTCACCCTTGTGCGATATGGCCATCCCTGGCTCGCCACAACCGTATCCGTGGGGGTAGCGGCACTTTTCATTGCGATGTTGCCGCGCCGAGGCTCCGGATGGGTCCTCTACAACGTCAGCCCACGGCAATGCCGACGACTCCTGGACCAAGCATGCCGACGACTCGGATGGAGCATTCAAACCGAAGCAGAGCAAGCCGGACAAACACCCGACGCAATCCAAACCGCCGACCCAACCACTGCGGACACACTACACATTGGGCCAGTAGGACTGACCATCACCCAGGATTCGCTGCCGGGCTTACGCAACGTCACACTCTGGGTCAACGCGACCAAGCCCGCACAAACACCCGAGATTGATCGTCTCATCCAGTCCTTGTCGCAAGAAATTCAACACGAGTCGATGCTCCCCTCTCCAGCAGGCGCGAGCCTCGTGCTCATCGGGGCCACGCTACTCGGCGTACCCATGTGGTACCTCTTTCAGCATATGGACTTGATCGTCCGCGCCGTCAGGCACATCCTCTCCGTCTAATAAGACAACACAAGCGAACCCCGGGACAGGAAATGGCGGCGGCTCCGCAACACAAACGGAGACACCTCTCCGGTTCTCCACGTCCAATCGCTGCCGTATCCGCCGACAGCTCGCGGGCACACCTGGGATCTCCTTGCAACACGCCAAGTGCCGGTTATAATAAGGACATGCTCGTGCAGAAATAAGATCGGGGCTTGTAAGTTCTTTCTGTACAGGTACTTTCATTCTGAAGAATCGGTTGCGTTTCCGGCCTGTCCGGAGTCTTCATTTGAGATATCCCCCCATGCCCACTCATACCCACAAACCAGATAAGCATACGTGCCCCGAATCCAAGGCGACGGCCCTGCAACCACAATGTGCGACAGAGAATTCCTCTGCGCAGCAAGCTTCAGACCGTCGATCGCCTCAAATCGTCCTTATGGCACCGTCCAACCGCCAAACCGTGTGGTGGGTCATGACCGTGGTCTTAGCGGTTATGGCTACCGCCCTCATTATGCGGCTCGATGATAAGGCCTTTTTGAGATCTGCCCTCGCCCAATCAGTCGATCGAGGTGTCCTACCGATCGCCGGAGCACGCGGAATCCACGCTTTCACCGGCCAATTGAGCAGCAAGACCCACGGCCTGTTCATGCTGGACGTGGACGCAGGCACCATCTGGTGTTACGGGTTAGAAAAGGGCCGTGACGGCGAAACACGCCTCAGATTGGTGGCCGCCCGAAGCTGGATTTTTGACCGGCACCTGGAAGAATTCAATGTGGCGGCCCCTACGCCGAACGAGGTCCGCATGATGGTCCAACAACAAACGTCACACGCAAGCAATGTGGTCGGCACCCACGGCAATACCGTTAGCCAAGAACGAACCAGTGAGTTGAAGCCTCCTTCCGACGTGAGTAAGGTGGCCTTGCCAAAAAGTAAGAGCGGTGAATAGTCTTTGGCCAGCCAGCGTGTGTTTTGAATGACCCTTACGTGCTGGGCTTTTCAAACAAAAATGAATTCGCCGAAAAATGGGTGGTCAAGAAAGGAACTGTTGACC
>Ga0180433_10001155_pt1 | contig 44674 bp, 61 predicted proteins | sample SS_ome_8_FD_132980 | JGI IMG/M metagenome (GOLD analysis project Ga0180433, IMG submission 132980) | Hypersaline lake sediment archaeal communities from the Salton Sea, California, USA - SS_1_D_1 metaG | ecosystem: Environmental > Aquatic > Non-marine Saline and Alkaline > Hypersaline >...
ACCTTTAACCCCATTAAATTATATATCCGAACAAAAAATACCAAGTGATTCAGTATCCCCGTTATCTAAATCATTAAAATCATTAAAACCTTTAACCCCATTAAATTATATATCCGAACAAAAAATACCAAGTGATTCAGTATCCCCGTTATCTAAATCATTAAAATCATTAAAACCTTTAAAACCTTTAAAAATAGAAGATGTTAAAATAAATGATATATCTACCATTTCTCCCTTTACTTTTAGTAGCTCAAAAAATAAAAAAGCAGAAAAAAAATCTTTAGACCATATTATATCTATCTTAACACCAAATAAAATTAAAACACCAAGTGTAAAAAATAAAAATATTAATTTTAATTTAAACAACGAAAACTTATTAAAAAATGTCTATTTAAACAAAAAAGAAATATTTATGATGTATGGTGATATTGAAATTAAAAATTATATACTTCTTATAGATTCAGATAGTGTTATACCAACTGGTTTTTTAGAAAATGTTGTTAAAGAATTTGAAGCAAATCCAATGTTAGCATATACTCAAAATTATACAATACCTCTATATTCAAGTTATCAAAACTATTTTTCAAAATTTATTTCTCATTTTACAATCAATCTTAACGAAATCATATTTAGAGTATCAACAAGAAATGGAGATATTTCTCCATTAATCGGCCACAATATAATGATTAGAAAAAAAGCATTAGAAAATATTTCGGATAATAACGTTTATTGGTCAGAAGACAGGGTTAGTGAAGACTTTGATTTATGCTTAAGATTTACAAATGCTGGATATTATGGTAAATTTATAGCTTATAAAAATAAAGTATTTCAGGAAGGTGTCTCATTATCGTTTAGAGATGAAATGAATAAATATAGTAAATTTGCATATGGTGCATCAGAAATTATTTTTAACCCTATTAAAGATTGGTGTAAAAAAGGAGTTTTAACAGATTCTTTCTATAATTTTATTAAATATAGTAATGCTCCTTTCACGAGTAAAATAGGAATTCTTGGATATTTAATGACATATTTTAGTATTGCATCTGCAATTATAGTAACACCTATTATCTTAATTGTTTCATGTTATTTAGAACATTGGGAATTACTATTTTTTGATATCTTTTATGCTTTTTTATTTTTATCTGTTCTTTTTTCTATCATAAATCCAGTAGTATCATATATAGTTAAAAAGAAACTAGAAAATGAAACAATTTCTACTATAACCCAAAAACAGTATATACCAAATGTCTCATTCTTTCGTGAAATTATGTCAAGTATATTTTTCTGTATTTTTTACTCTAGTATTTCATTTCCAATATTTACCGGAGTTTCTTCTCATTTATTAAACTTAAATATTTCATGGGGTTCTACTGTAAAAAATCTAAAATCTGAAAAATGGTATATAATATTTTTAAAAATAATAAAAGAAGAAAAAAAACAATTTTTAGTTATGATTTTTAATGGGGGGTTGTTATTTAATATATATTATCTTGAGTGCAAAAATATATATGTTATTTCATCCTTATTATCTTTAATCATAGGTCATTTACTTGCACCATTTTTATTAACCCCAACCTTGTTTGGTTTATCCAATTATGTATATGATACAAAAGATACACCAACACCAAAAAATAAATTTATATTTTCTTTGTCACCAAAGTTTTTTAGATCTTCAAAAAGTAATAAAAATGGACTATTTGGGATTATAACTTAATAATTCTTTTCTTTTTGGTTTGATATTTGTATTAAGATTTATAATAGATATTATATGGTCTAAAATTTTTTTTTCTGTTTTTTAATGAGCTTATAGCTTCTTTTACCATACCTGCATACGTAACCATATTTTTATTATTTAATATAAATGTTTATGTATTTAAATATTCGATTTTTAAGTTGGTCGTGGTGGAGGAGCGATACCAGCTTTCCTGTCCCGTAATTTAACAAAATACTTCAATAATTTCTTATTATCTTTGATTTTATTTTCCAATGCTGTAACCTGTTTTAATGTTGGACATTGTCTTGTCATTTTAGACTTAACTTTTCCACCACCGCTTCGCACAACATCCTGTTTTGAATAAAATAAGTCAAAAATATCTCCTTTTGCAACAGTTTCCATTTTGTTTTAATATTATTGATAGTTAAATTTTCTAATCTTTTTTACTATTAATACTATTAATAATGTTAATGCTATTAGTCCTTTATGCTATTTTTTCATTTTTAAAACTTTCTAAGTCTTTGATACATATTTGTAAATCACAATAAGACAACTGTAAAACAATACTACTCATTTTCTCCAACTGTCTACTTATATAATAATGCGCAACATCAGCACTTTCTTCATCAGGATAGTCTCCACCTGAAGCATAATAAATTGAATCCAATAGTTGTAACCAATTATCCCTTTGGAATTGAGATTTTTTTTCTTCTTTTTTTGATAAGTGTTCCCTTGCTTTCCTAATCAACGGGTTAATATCATCAATAGTTAACTCTCTTGCTGGTACACTAGTTTCCATTTTGTTTTAATATTATTGATAGCTAAATTTTTTAATCATTTTTTTTACTATTAATACAAATTCAAGGACGATAAACACATTCGTATCTTTCGCCCCTGTCAAATTGGAGTTGTTCACATTCGTAACAAAGACGGTCATTGCCATAAATTCTCCAAAAGCATTGCTTCTTTCCACAATCTACACAATGGCCACCATGAGAACAGCCTCCCTTTTCGCAACTGTTAAAAAGTTCCCTCTGGTAAGCGGCTTCTTGGCTCCTTTCCTCCTTAAGATGCTTGCGCTCATCTGCCTTTTGACACTTCTCAAGAGTTTCTCGTTCCTTTGGGGTCATCATCTGAAGCTTTAGTTCCTCCTTCTTTGTAAAAAGAGCTTCTTGCTTTTCTGAAATATCTTCAATGTTATAACGTAGCTGAGTAATCTTGCTTACAGTACTACGAAACTTAGCTGTGTTAGCTTCAATCGACTTTTCGAGGATACTTAGTGTAGAACAAAGAGCGTCTTCGACGGATGTGCTCTTCTTGTTTTCCTTAATAGTAGAGTAAATAGTCTTTTCTGCCTTTATAATTACAGAACAAGACTTTATTTCTTCCTGATAAACAAGAAGTGATGCATTTAGCTTACTTACCTGTGTATCATAACTCTTAATATCTTCAAGGACCTTATCCATTTTGATCTGAAAATTCTTCAGTTCCTCGCGCCACCGCTTCTTTTCATCAGCATCAGCTGCGTCAGCAATCCTCTTTCTTTCCAGCTTGCGCTGAGCGATAAATTCAGCAGCCTTATGGTTGCATTCAATAATATGTTCTAGATTTGGTGTTACACTCATATTCACTATTTTTTTCCACATTCCCTCAAAAGATTTAATCAGTTTTTAACCCATATACCCACTAGCAAATATAGCTTTCGTTTGTTGTATTGCTAATTTCTTTGTACGTTCTCTACTTTTCTTATTTACCAGACCTGTAATAATACTTTTTACGATGTCCCCATTGATAAAAGGACCTTTGCTATCTTTTCCTCGGTGGATGGGCATGTAAAAATTGATATTTATATTTATATCGTTATATACAATTGAGATTATCAAAATGAGTTCTGAAGAAAAAACAGCAACCGATAAGATTAATGATTTAAACCTTGACGTTAAAACAGGACATACTGTTGTTGATTTGGCCTTGAAAATATGCCAAGGAATTCCTGGATCGATTACGGTTTTATCAAATCTAATGAATGAGTTTCCTGATGTTACACCAGCCGTTTACCTAAAACTTTATGAGAAAAAGATTTTTGGTTCAGACATTTGGGTATTATTCAAGAATTCAAATCGAGAACTTGATGTATTCGTCAAGAAAGTACTAGAAATGGACTAATTTTTCAAGGTTTTTATAGTTTATTTCCAAAAAAATTATTATCCAAACTTGGTTATAAATAATGGTTATAAATAATTATATCTAAACTTTAATCACTTAAGAGAAGTTACTAAAAGTTTAAAGGTTATTGAAAATGATTAAGTCTATTTATTTGAGCATTGAGCAGCAAAATGTCATTTCTTCTTTAAGAAAACTTATGGCAAAAGAAATAGAAAAAAAAAGAAACCCAGAAGTTATTTATAAATGTACAGCATTTGGTGTAACTCCTGGTGAAATAAAAGTTTCATTTATTTCAAAACAGCCAGGTAATGTAAAATATACAAACATTGATTTGGGAAAATGTTCAAGTAAGAGGTTAAATAAAACAGACGTAAAATATAGTATTGACAAGTGGGATAAGTTTAATGTTTATAGAAATAAAGTCAAAAACTTTATATTAATTTTAGAAAAAACAAATATGGGTGATAAAGCAAGCACGTTTAATCCAAAAACAGGTAACATTGTTGATTATACAGATTATGAGAGCTGGTAAAAGTTTAGAAATTTACTTTCTATTTCGTCTTTTATTATAGTTAATTTCGACATTGTCTCTTTTTGAAGATTTTTCAAGATATTCATATAATCTATCAAATGATGTTTTAGTTTTGCTTTTTGTTATTACCTTCTTACACTTTGGATTTTGTTGTAAAAATTGTTTAAGAATTTCTGATTTATCAAACATTTTATTAAAATTTTTGGTTTTTTGTCGTGAACCAAGAAATTCTGCTAATTCTGCAGATAAACTATTTAAATCATCTAATAAACCACCTTTTTCAGCAGCAGTTTCATTTTTGTGCTTCATTAGTTTTTTATATGCATTATATCTTGCTTGTTTTCCATGTTGACCTTTTTGTTTAAGGATTTTGAATTGCTTTTTGGCATCTTGTTCTAATTTTGTTTCTATTTCTCTAAAAGTACAAACTTTATTAAAAATATAGAAAAAATTATCAACAATATAAGTATATTCATCTAATGCTATATTAGCAATTCTATTTGCATGGTTTAATTCGTCTCTGATATTATTTTTAGATTCTCTTTTTGGTAATTGCACCCTTCCTGCTTCGGCATTAAGTAATAATTGATATGCTTTATCCATTGATAAATCCAAAGTTTGTGTGTTTACATTATATCCTTGGTTTGACAATCGATTTGCTACATTTTGATAGTTGCCCCATTTTACAGGGGGTGTTTGATTCCATCTTTCTGGAACAGTAACATTATTATTAATATTATTTGTATTATTCCAACCAGTTTTTTTAATCATTTTACTATAATATTTTAGATTAAATAATTAGACCTTTACGTGTTTCTTTTAATTTCTTTCGAACAAGTTCTACAACATAATCAGTTGACTTAAACTCATTCCAATTTATTTTTAAAACAGGAATTCGGGGACTAACATCGTCTAACCAATCTTCATATCCCTTCTTTAACGAATGAAGATATTCAACTGGTAAATTTGTTTCACACCCACGATTTCGCATTTTTACACGACGCAAAGCTTCTTCTGGCTCCACATCCAAATAAAGAATAAGGTCTGGTCTATGAAGAAAGTTGCTCATGTTTGAGTAAAGATGGCGATATGTTTGGAAATCTAATTCCTCCATCATACCATCTTCTCGTAACATTTTAGCAAAAATTACATCCTCATAAATACTTCTATCTTGAATAGTGTTTTTTCCAGACCAAACCATTTGTTGATGTTGTTGGAAACGGTGATTCAATAAATAAACTTGCATTGGAAATGAGTATTTTTTCATATCTTTATAAAATTTTGCTAAATACTCATTTTTTTCTACAGGTTCATAAAGAACTTCTGCTTTAAATTCCTTACCTAAGGAGTTTGAAAGAGTTGTTTTTCCAGCACCTATAATTCCGCTTACGGCTATGATAACATTATTGGGACAAAAAGTGTCCCTGTATGTTGCGATAACGTTCTTGGTTTCAGACATAGTTGTTTAGTAATATACAATTATACTTTTAAGTAATCATTTTTTTATTTTTTTACTTTCCTGTAATGTTATGTAAAAAAGAATAAATGAAAATAACAATAAAACATAAAAATACGAATAATACTTAGTGTAAAAAATATATAAAACCGCAACAAACAAACTACCTGAGAAAATCCCAATTGCATCAATGTAGGGACTATCAATTACATCAAAATGAGATTTGATAAATTTTCTGATATGAGATGCAATAAGAATAGAAAATGCACCAGCAACACCATTTGAAAGTATACCAAGAGTTGTTTTATCTAACCTTTTAAACTGCTTTAATAGTCTTACCAAACTATTTTCTGCAAATAAAAAAAACAACGAATCAGAAGCTCCAAATATAAAATATCCAATTATAGATAATATTATGTGAATTATCATATTTACTATAATATATCTAACAGGATTTATCACCAGTTAGATAGCTCAACGCCATTTCCATCTTTAATGTTTCCTTCACCGATGAGAATAACGCATGCAAGCCACATACCAATTATTGCCAATGATGTAATTGCCATTAAAAGTGCGCAACACCCAGAACAGGCTCCTCCGTTGCCATCCTCTGATACTTCTCCACAACCTTTTCCACATGTGAACACAACGAGTAGTAGAAATACCATCAGTTGCATTCCTGCGATAAGATTTTGGTTAATAAACCAAAGACCAGCTCCAGATTCGGCTCCAAGAAAAAATTCCAGGAGAAAAGCTCCAAGTCTTGCTTTCTTTTTGTAGCAACACTGAACATCGGCATCACAGTTGTGTGTGGTGTAGTCATCATTGCAGAGACAGCTGTCATCTGGCAAACATTGACCGTGACCAGCACACGCTATAACAGGCGTTCGTGTCGAACAGTTAGTGGCAAGCGATTGCAATTGCATTTGTCGCTCAATAGACTGTGTTAAAGGATGTCCTGTAACCCAAGCAGCTGTTGCTACTGGGTCCTTGACAAAATAACCAACACCGTTCTTCATTTTTTGATGTGTCCAAATTGCCAATTCCCGTTTCCAGGATGATTCTTCAGAACGAACATCGGACACAGCATTTGTCGTTTTAATTTGATTATCCTTTTCTAGGTTTAAATCTGTTTTTAATTGTTCAAATGGCGTTGCGGCCACAATAGTTATGAAAGTCAAAAGACATAAAAGTTTCATTGTTTATTGTTTTATTATATTGAGAACCTGCTTTAATTAATGTCAATTTTTAATATTTAAACCGTTATTTATAGTAATATTGTAATTAATCCACACACGTCTGAACATAAATACCTTTCTAATATTTGTTTTCGTTTCTTTTTAAAGTTTCTCCTAGATTTTTTTTCTACTTTACGGTACCCGTCTGGTAATCGAAGTTTATAAATACAACTTGATGCGAAATAATTGGCCATGTGTTTTGTGATATTATTTCCAATTAAGATTAAAGTATGTAATGTTTTATTACGAGATAAATACCAGTATCCCATATCATCTATTTTATTGTAAGATAAATCAAGAGTTTGTAAGGTTTTATTCCTGGACAAAATTTTACATTCTGTAGAACCTATTTTATTATTATTTAGAATAAGAACTTTTAACGTTTTATTATTTACTAGCCATCTTATTCCTTTTGTCCTTATTTTATTATATGATAATCCAAGAGTTTCCAATGTTTTGTTTTGTGCTAGATAATAGACACCTTTATCTCTAACATTATTACCATCCAAATATAATGTTTTAAGAGTATAATTGGATGCTAACCATCTTATCCCTCTGCTACTTATTTTTCTGTTATATGATAAATGAAGGGATTCTAAAGTTCTATTGTAAGAAAAATATTGACACGCTTCATTTCCAACATTGTTATCAATTAAATAAAGTGTTTTAATTTTATCATTATATGATAAATAACGTGCTCCTCTGTTATGTATTTTATTTTTAGATAAATTTAAAGTATGAATATGTCGATTTTTTGATATTTTAACCGCTTCTCTATCATCAAACTCAGCATACCATATTTTTAAGGTGTGTACTCGAATTGTGGTTAAAAAGGTTAAATCAGTTGAGTTTATTTTGATATCTTCTAATTTTATTCTATGACAACATCCATTTTTCCATGTGCATTCACAATCGCACCTATTTCTTGCGATATAATTTCTGTTCATTTGGTTCATTTGTAGTTTATTACATATTATTTTTATTTTTTTATGCAAGCGTTGCCGTATTTACAATACCATTTATTTATTTTAATTAATTCGAAAAATAAGTGTGTAAAAAAACCTGTTAAAAATAAACTGATTTCCATAACATAATTTTTATTCCAATCTTTACAGACGGGTGGTAAGTCAACACTAAACGTATTTCCTAATATCCACGTGACGAACGTTCCCATAACAACTACTACAATTCCTACAACACTTGCTTCGATTAATAATCTATAATTTGACATATCTATACGATAAAAAATGATTATTTTTTAGAGAATAATGATTATAATAGTCAAAAAATGTCTTTAAAACTAACAGACCGTTGTCTAAAAGATTTTATTTATTACAGATGGGAGAGAAAACAAGATGGTTTCATCGTTTGCTCCTCATTAATGGGTATTCCTGCAGAGAAAGAGGGATATATTCACAAAGCATTGGGTTATAATGAGTTTGAAAAGACACCAACTGAGATATCAGAAGGATATCAACTAGAAGAACCAAATGATTATTTGAAACAGAGAATAATAGACCATTATTGTCGCGAAAGACGTCCTGAACCAGAACTGAAAGGTCTTGAAATTGAAAAATGGCAGAATGAAGCAAAACAAAAGTTTCTAACTGTTAGTGATATTGGAAGATTAAAGAAAGGAGATACAATTAAGGTATTGGTACTTGACAGAAATTTGTATGACATTGTTCTGGAAATAAACGATTCAAATACACTTTATAATGCATGTGAGTTTTTTCGTTATAACAGTGCAACATATGTTCATGAAAAGGGTTTGCAAGGTAAAATAACTTATCATTTTGATAATGAAGATTTAACAAATGATCCATTTGAGTTTGATGTTGAGTTTGCTGAAGGTAATTGGTATCCTTTGAAGAATGGATATTTACCGGCTGAAGATGAACAAGGGTGTTTTAAGCTTTTGGGACGAAAAACCAAATGGGATGAATTTCCATTAGATACGCATATTGGATGGAGAGGTCCAATGATGTTTTGGGAAGATGTTAAAAAGATGTCAGATATTTATTGGTATGACCCTTAAACACATTTATGTCTTATAATTTTGTGTTGGTATAAACCATATAATTAATAGTTAAAATGTCAGAAAAAACTGGTATAATGAAGCTTATTTCATATGGCAAGTCTGATTGGCTGTTAATGGGATTAACATGTGATTTTTGTAATAAAATTTTAAGGGATAGTCACCCAAATATATTATTTCACCTTCCATATTATCATAATGAATGTTATCATAATATATTTGGAGAATTAGAAAAAAAAATTATACCAGTAATTGCTCATTTAATAATACATAAGTTGTATCGAGATAATAATCAAAATATAGAATGCCGGGCGGAGGAGGATTAATGCAATTAATAGCATATGGTGCTCAAGATTTTATTTTAATGAGTAAGCTTGGTTGTTTCATTTGTTCACAAACAATAGAAAACGGGTGGTTTGGAAAGGATAAATATTATCATAAAAAATGTAAAGATGAAGTTATTAAAAACTTGGATTTATATTTATATGAAGATTTAGTTGGATTAATAATAGATAAACTAATTGACGATTGTTAAATTTAAAATTAGATGTAGTTAAGTTCTTTGAGTTTTTTGTTCAATACTGGCAACTGTTTGACGCTCTCTTGGATCTTCTTCTTCTTTAATATACCAAATTTCAAAGTTGTTTTCTCCACTTGTGTATCCTAAAGATGTACCAAAAGGATTATTAAACATACTGTATTTTTCACAACCAATGTGCCACTTACCAAATGAGTTATGTTTTCGGTAAGCAGTTTGACCGGTTAATCGTTCTAAATATGCAATACTATCTGGTTTTCTTTGTAATTTTTGTGGATCTTGTTCTAATTGTTCCAATGCAATTTTAATATCACCACCAGACATGCAACCCATTCTAGATTCTTTTTTATAATATTTTAATGTTTCATCATAATGATAAAACCACATCATATTAGATAAATTACTAAATGAAACACCATAGGGGGTTTCCCATACCATTGTTTCCTTATCTTCGATTATTTTTGGTACTGGTTCACCAAATTTGTTTGTCAAAAGGTTAGTTGGGTCATAGTTCATCATCTCAAGGTTTTTAAAGAAAGACATTTTTATAATATTATTTATTACTTAATGTCCTTAAATGGATTATAGTCTGTTCTGTAAAATCTTTTTATTTTTTTCAAAACTCTTTCTTGTTTATTTTTATTTAATTTATCAAGGTTAATTGGTAATTTAATGGAAGAGTTTATTAATTTTTTTGCCATTATTATATCAGCTAATGCTTTTGGGTGTTTGAACTCTTCATAATGAAGTCTATATGGCCGTATAATAGTAACATCTGTTTTTAAAGTGGAAATTTTAAATCCTTTAAAATAAAATGTATATTCTGGGTCATTTATTAGAAACATATAATTTTTATTTTTAAGAAGTGATTGGTCTACATTCATTTTATTAAATTTTATTTTATATGTTTTTAATGACAGTGTATCAATATCTCTATTTGTTCGTAATCCATATAATAAATAAACAATCCCACTTATGACAAGAAACTGTTTATAATTTTTATTTTCCATGTAAGATAAAAACTCTACAAATATTTTGTAATTTTCTAAGAATTTGTTAATAGTATATTTATTTCCAAATAAAGAAGACTCAATAAAATGTATACTGTTTTTATCTTTCAAAAAATTATAAACATGTTTGTCATCTTTTAATCGCACCCAGTAATTATTTAAATTTTCAACACTCATCACTATTTTAATTTTATTACTATCAAGTAAGTTTTCAAAATTAAAATTATTAAATACAAAAATAAGTAAATTTATAGTCTGTAATTTATTATATGTTTTGTCAAAAATAAGTATATTGGACAAATAATGATCATAATTATTAATAAACAAATAATAATACATAATTTATTTATTATTTAATATTATATATATACAATGCTTAAAAAAGCGAACTCTTCTATTTCACCATTCGAGCATTTTTCACCTCAAGTACTTCGTTGGAAAAATGAAATATACAGTGGTATGGTTGGTGGAAGGAAAAAAACTGGCCCTAGTCCACCTGGACCCTGGGGTGAGAATACCCCAATTCCTCCCCTACCAAGACCAACTGGTAATTTAAGTGCTGCAGCACTAAAAGCTTTGCAAGAACAAGAAAATATTGCTGAACGAAAAGCTTATAATGCAGAGCAAGCAGCCGTTCAACAGGCTGACTTTTATGAGAAAGTTGCGCAAGAAGTAACAAATGCAGTTCAACGGAGATTTTCAGAAAGAGAACAGGGTCGGCGACAAACAGCTGCAAGAAAAGAGGCATTGCGTATTAAAGCAAATGTTGAAAGATTAGAAGATGAAATTAACTGGAGTTCTGTACGGCCAAGAATGGCCGATTTTGAATCAATGGTTGCAAGGTATTGTAATTCTCCACCAAGCAGTAGGCCTGCAATTGCTCTTGAGATTTATGAAAGATTTGTTTTATCCCCAAGCGAAAAATTAGGAGCAAATATGAGAAAATATAGAACATTACATGCAAAGGTAAATAGGCAACTTAAGATATTATTGACCCTAATTCCAAAAAGTTTATTTAAATATTACAAGGTTCCAATAGAAAAAACATGGGAACTTCTTAATGATACATCATCTGTAATGATTGGTAAAAAGGGAAGAAAAATACGCAAATATGAGGACAGGCGATCAATTCAAGCAATTGAGTCTGTTCTTAAAAAATATACAGATGAATACAAAGAAGCTTTTCAATCTGAAAATGGAATTAAAATAGTAAGTGTATTCAAAGAAATTTTAGACAATTTAACAGAAAAAGTACCTTCGTTAAAAACCGATGGAAACAAACGTGTTTTGACATCAAATTTAGAAGTTTTAAATAAAACACTAGAGTCAATGGCAATACAGGAAAAAGAATTTCAGATTGAGGTTTCCGAATTAAAAAATTCAGTTTTAAGTAAAAAAGAAGAAATAAAAAGAGATGTTTTAGATAGTGATACAATGTTTTTAGTTAAAGCAATCTTTCCAGAGTTTTGGAAAACGTTAATACAGCTGTTACAAGAAGCAGACAGTATTAATAATGCTAATTGGAATTTGGGGATGAAAACTGCATTGGATGAGGTAGCATCGATGAAAAAACGATTATCTAATATGAAGAAAGAATTAAACAGACAGAAGAAAGAAAAGGTAGCAACAGAAAAAGCACGAAAAGAACAAGAAAAATTAAATAAAATAGCAAGAGAAAAATTCGAAAAAGAACAAGAAGAAGAACTTAGAATTATGCAAAAAGAAGCAAATAAAGCAAGAAAACTTCAATTGAAAAAATCTAAAGAAGCACTTAAATCATATCAGACTGCTGTAAACCAGTTAGAGTTTGAAACTGGTGTTATCGAAGCTAAAGAAAATGAGCTAGCTGAGATGGAAGAATATTATAATGAAGGTGTTGATGAACTTGAAAGTCGTGAAGAACTCTTAAAGAAGGAAAAGAATAAAAAGAAAACTAATGCTACAACCAAAAAGATTAAAACATTAGAAAAAGAAATAGAAACCATCAAACAACAGTTAGATGAAGTTGAAGAAAATATTCAACGAACAACAGGAGAATTGCAAATGGCTATGGAAAGTGCCGAATATGCAGATAATTTAATTAGAAATGCTGAATTATTATTGAGTAATGAAAACAGAAACAGAATTAACAGAGAAGCTCGAGCAAGAGCAGAAGGATTAGAAGGATGGACAACTGTAGGTGGTGGTTGTGGCAAAAACCACAAGAAACGTGGTGGTAATGCAGAACATATTAAAAAGCTTCGTTCTATTTTGGACCCAATGTGCACTAATAGACAAATGGGGTTACAAACAAAAACTAAATTAAACTTAGCTAATTTGGAACCTAACGTGCCTGAGCCCAATGTACCTGTAAATATGAATGAAGAAAAAGTAGACCCGGAAAAACAAGAAATTTACAATAAACTGGTTGAAAATCTAGGATATGAACCAATGGTTTTTAGAGCAAATGGGGACACTACAATTGATAATCGCATTAGTGCTGCAAGAAATAGAATAAGACAGAGAAATGAAAATATTGCAAGAGCAAGAACAAATCGTAATAGACCTAGAACATCAACTGGTCGCGCAAGAGAACGACAAAAAGTAAGAGTAGCGAGAGGTGGAAAACGCAAGAAATAAACTTTAAATTATATGACATGTTTCTCTTGATTTTTTATAATATCTATCTTTAAACATTCGAATTGCCATCTCTTCACTTATAGGGTGTAAAAGAGAATCATGATGTGTGGCTATTTTTGTTTTTTTATCATAATGAATTATTAAATATGGAGTAATATGTCCATATTTTGGAAGAACTGGTTTTCCAGCACATAATCTAAATTCATCACTATCATTAATATTTTTTGGAAATAAAACTTTTAATTTCAGTAAATTATCAGAAATACTTTTAACATTTTCTGTCATTTGTAATATTAAGTAAATTACTTAAATGATTTACTTAACAACACAAATGGAAGAACTTAATTTATTTTTCCATTCCGCTGGACCACCAATAATAAGTTTTTTAACATTAACACTATTTGTTTCATAATCATAAAATATTTTAATGGAAAAGTATTTGAAGTATTTGAAGTAATAGATTTTGTTGTAACTTTAATCTTTTTTACATTATTCATGTTATAATTATTTATGATAAATAGATAGAAATATATTTAACTATAAGAAATATTTAATTCACAACCTACCCGTAGTAATCTACGATGGTGGAAATTAAATATTTTATAAAAATAGGTTCCAATGGAACAAAAAGGCTTTTTTTGACACAGCAATTATCCTTAAATTTCTGAGAAGGTTCATTGCAATCCAAACAAAGATATGTCTCATGATGGTGGTTTTTCTTCATTTCTTCGGAACAGTAGTATATAGATACAATTGCAGAGGGTTTCTTTCCTTGCTTTGCAGCGATATCGTCTCGCAAAAAATCACACCCTGAACACACTATTCCAGTGTACACAATGGTGGAACGAATTGGATCAAAAGACTGCCTAAAATGTTTAGGACATTCATAATCTGGGGATTTTGCGCATTCAGCGCACTCCCATTTCACAAGTTTATTGGACTTATTCATTCTTAATCTCAATTATATATTTCTTTATCACTATTAATCAATTTTAATCAAATTTTATGTTAATATTAGTTTTATCGCAACGACACCATATTTCTTCTCATCTTGTTTAGAATAAAACTTATAATAAACATCATTAACACCTTTATTAATACGTTTATATCCAGGAAGAGTATTTTTTAACCCTTCTTTTTTAATCATATCGGTAAATGTTTTATAGTGAATAATATCAACAACTTTAGTTTTCACCTTTTTTTTGTTATTAAACCATTCAACGGTATCACCAATTTTAAGTTCTGCAAAAGTTCCTTTATTTAATCTCCCCTCTACAAATTTCTTTCCAGAACTGATATAAGAGAACCATGGTTCTGAAACATGTTTTTTATATAGCGTCATCGTATACTTACTATTACTTTTATATTTATTCGCTAATTCTTAATAATTCAGTTTTTATGTCTTCAGTCTGGTCTCTAATATTAACATCACGGTGTCGTTTTCTATAAGGTTTTAGTATCCATCGCATGGCATCATCAATTAGTTCACACGTCTCATCAAAATCTTTGTTTTTCATATAAATTTGATAAGAACAATTACTGATAGCGCTATGGCAACACTGAGCTGTTAATCCATACATATTACAGTAAGTGTTAAACATCCTTTTGGATTCATCGTAAAAATTCTTGGAAATACAAACAGAGTTAGTATATTCTTTGGAAATATGAGCAGCGGTAGTATATTCCTTGTTCATTTTCTTGTTACTTATCAAAAGTCCAATATTTTATCAATTTTTACAACTGTAATTCAATATAATGTCTATAATTGTATATCATATGGTTATTTTCAATTGATTTCCAGTTTTGGTCAAATTCTATTACTTTACCAGCGTGTTTATAAATAAAAGGTTTACTTGTATTTGTCATGTTTGGCATAACTGCAATTGGAAGTGTTGGAACTAAATCTGATAAATTAACAATTCTGTAAAAACATTTTGTTATAGCAGTTACTTCATTTGAGAAATCAATATTACCAGCTCTTGGAGAAGCAAGAGTATAAGTATAAACATTATATCCCATTCGTCCAAGTTCATATGATGTTATGGTGGCAAGACCGGAACCTAAACTGTGTCCTGTTATTATTATTTTATTTGGGTTTACTTTTTTGACTTCATTGATAATTTGTTCGCGAAAAGTTCTGTATACATTCATAAAACCTTGATGACATCTTATATTTTCATTATGTGTAAAAGGAACAATTAAGTCAGTTTGTTTGTATATAAAATCTTGTTTAATATCAGCCTTATCTAAAGAGCCTCTGTAAACAATCCACATATTATTATTTGCATCCTGTGATACATAGCCCATAATCGGATATTTACCTGGAGAATATATCAAAACTTTAAGCAGTTTTAATTGCGGATGAACTTGAAGAGTTTGAAGCTTTGGTGGAAGATAAATTGCAATTATTCTTGATATTAAATCTATACAAAATCTTGAAATATATGGGTCATATTGAGGTGTAATATTTGTTGGAACTAATAAGTTATTGTTGATGGTTATATCACATGGAGGTGTAAACTTTGTGCAAAAAAGATTATTTTGAGCGGAATATTTTAAGGCGCTTTTTAGTTTTTTGTATTCGACAAAAAGTTTTATTAATTTGTAAACTATTATTAATAAAATAATAAAAAATATCAAAATAAATAAGCTCTTTTTAAGTTCCATTCGGATTTGTTAGTATATTATATTTTTTATAAAAATATATTTTTAGAGGTAATTTTATAAAGATGGATGTAAACAATCTTACAAACACATTATTCTGGCGAACCAGATTAAGTGAACAAACATTGCTTAATACTAATAATGCTCTCAATACGTTATCAGCCCAGATGGAATACATGACTCAAAATGGCGATAATCTTGAAAATAAATATGACGAAATGAGTGATGATATAAAATATATAATTAGTAACCTTAAAGGTAGCGAATATGTATGGAGGTCTTATGATGGTACTGGTAATAATATATTAAATCCATTATGGGGTTCGGCAGGAATTGCTTTAAGAAGAAAATCGAATTCAGATTACAAAGATGGTTCATCGTCTTTGGCAGAAAGAGGTCCAAATAATCCAAATCCCCGTGTTGTTAGTAATTCAATATGTACAATGGTTGAAAATAACCTAAATGAATTTAAACTTAGTGATTTAATATGGGCATGGGGGCAATTTTTAGATCATGAAATCGATCTAACACCCGAGAATTCAAGTGATCCAGCTTACATCACAACTGAAACAAAAATTGATGACCCGCTCGAACAATACCCAAGTAAAACAATATTTTTCAATCGTTCAAAGTCTACTTTAAATAGTGACCCAAGAGAACAACCAAATGTTATTGCTTCGTATATCGATGCAACTAATGTATATGGATATGGTTCAGAAAGAGCACATGTATTGCGAAAACTAGACGGTTCTGGAAAACTTAAAACATCACTTGCTGATAACAATGAAATATTATTACCGTATAATGTTAATAATTTAAGCAATGCAGCTTTGCCTGGAATGATTCCAAGTAATTTATTTTTAGCAGGTGATGTTCGTTCTAACGAAAACGTTGTTTTAACAGCAATGCACACTCTTTTTTTGCGGGAACATAATAGATTATGTGATATCATTGTCCAAAATAAACCAGAATGGATAAACCAAGAAGAATTAATTTACCAACATTCCAGAAAAATAGTAATTGGTATCATGCAAAAAATAACATATGGTGAATTTCTACCTGCCATTTTAGGTTCTAATATGCTTAATAGTTATAATGGATATGATTTGAATATCAATGCTACAACATCAACAGAATTTTCAACTGTTGGGTACCGGTTAGGTCATAGTATGCTTTCATCACACATACAGGTTGGTTTAAACCCCAGTAATTTTGTTTTGCTACGAGACTCATATTTTAAACCAGAATACATTCAAGAAAATGGTATTGAACAATTATTACTTGGTGCTAGTAAGAGAAAAATGAAAAAGATTGACCATGAAATTGTTGATGATGTAAGAAATTTTTTGTTTGGTCCACCAACAAGTACACATTTATTAGATTTAGCTACCTTAAATATACAAAGAGGAAGGGACCATGGTATACCAGGATACAATGCTGTAAGAGAAGCATATGGACTCTTGAGAAAAAGTAATTTTTCTGATATTACTTCAAACGTAAACCTCCAAAATAAATTACAAGCTTTGTATACATCAACTGACTATATTGACCCTTGGGTTGGAGCATTATGTGAAGACCATCTAAGTGGTTCTGCTGTTGGAGAACTTATCGCAACAATACTAATTGAACAGTTTAGAAGATTTAGAGATGGTGATAGGTTTTGGTATCAAAACGACCCGTGTATTCAAGAGTTTGAGTTAGATATAATTAATGGTAGTACTCTTTCGAATGTTATTTTACGAAATACAAATATTAGTCCATCGGATCTATCATCTGACGCATTCCATGTTGCTTAGATTCTTTAAAAAGATTTATTTTATCGTGAAGCCCTGATATATATATGTCCTTTTTAGTTATTTGATTTTTATATCGATTGTTGCAATGTGACAAATATGCATTATCATTTTGATTATCTTTAATTATTTCTTCACATGATTTGATTTTATTTTTCATAACTTCTTTTTCCTTTTCTAAGATTTCAATCATTTTTTCAAAATCCTTATATGTATCTGTTATTCCTATAGCTTTTTCTTCTAACACCCGAAGCTCTTTTGTCTTTTCGTTAATTACAATTTGTTTATCTTTAACTTTCTTTTTATGAAGATTAAGTTTTTCATACAAAGAAACAACCTCTTGTTTCAGGTCTTCTACCTCTTTTTGTAACTTTTTATTTTTTTGATAAAGATGTGATAGTTTACAATCTTTGTGCCGACATTTAATATTTGATTGGCATTCTGTATGTACAGGACATTTATGTTTTGCGATTTGTTGTTTCAGTTTTTTTACTACAGAAACATTTTGATTTAACATTTCTTTTAAACTATTATATTCATCTTGTAAATCAGATAATTCTTTTATTAACCTGCTATCATCATCTGTTTTTTGTTCGCGTTCAAAACCTTCCCGTATTTGTAATACTTTTTCTACTTGTTCATCATCAAAACGTTGATAACTATTATCAGGAGAAGTACTAGCATCTTTTGTTTCACTAATTAACTCAATTTCCTTTCCATAAAAACAGCAACACACCGCATTTCTCGAAGTATTTTTTATTGGTTTATCTTTCTTTTTTTTGGGAAAACAACAACTCATCTTTTTATATATTATTTTTAACATATTTATATAAATATTATTATATAATACAAAATGACTTCTTTTATGATGATAATGTTATTTTATTTGGTATTATCAATTGGTTTAGCATGGGCTGGAAACTCCTTTTTGGGATATGACTATGTGTACGGGTTTGCATTAGGATTATTGCTTTCGGCTATCCTGTGGTTTACAGTCGGGAAGAATATGGTTACGTGAATTTAAAAGTTCAATGAGAATGTCGCCATGACATCCTTCTGGTTTACACCAGCACCCTAATATTTTTCCAGAAAGCTCTGGTAAAGCTTCGTAAAGACGTGGAGTATTTAGGATATATTTTTTAAATAGTTCCAAACATTTATCTCTTCCGTATTTTTTAGCACTAAACGGGTTTGCCCATTTAGATTTAGTTGCACCTTTTACATAAAATGATATATTTCTTCCGATGTACATATGATTTTCTGTTTCAAGCCAATGTTCTAGATCTTTATAACCAAGTTTTTTTAGATTTTTCTTTTTAATGTTAATAATTTTTGACATTTTACTACATAAAGTATATACTTTATATAGTAAAATGCTACATGATGTGTTTGATTTACTCCAACAATATATTAATGAAGTTGAGTTATGCAGAAAAATAATATATCAAATTGGACACTCAAATTTTGGAGATATATAGGTAGACACGGCTAATAACGAATCATATATTTATGATAAAACATATAAATGGATAAAGGTTATTAATTAACAATGTCAGATGATTTTGAAGAGATAAAATGTAAATTACAAAAATATTTTTCTGAAAAAGGTGTATGTAAATTAATTATTGATAAAACAAAAAAACCTTTAACATTAGATGAAAAAATATCAAATATTTTACACAAACATATTAATGAAATTGCTTTATGTGATAATATTGTACAACAAACAAAACCCTTACATCAGGAAAATTTTCATATACCACTTCAATTTTGGTTTAATAGAGATCCTGGATTAGCTTTACCAACTGTTGCTTTACCTTATCATGATCTTAAAATCAATGTTACTTTAAGCAACCAAGAAGACTTACATCAAATTGCTGAAACTATAAATTAAAAACTAAATTACGTTTTTATAAATTTTTTTATGTTTTTGATAATAAATATTCCAAGGGTAAGCTTCTGGGTTATCAGCTTTTAACATTGCATATAAAACAAGTTCATGACCGAAAGGTCTTGAATCGTCCAGATAATGTTCATATAAATCCAAAGTTGGATTATAACCATCATATCCTACAAGTTGTAAATTATACCCTTTTTTCAACAAGTTAATTAAATGTTTAAAATCTTTTGTTTCTGTAACTAATTTTTCATACCAGTGGCAATAAAAGTAACGACATTCGATATATGTATATCTATGTTCGTTCCCATCTTTATCATAATACATTGAAAATAATGGAATGTTAACATTCTTACCATATCGTTTTAAGATATCTCTGCTAAATTTATGACGGTGGGGAATTGGGTCATTATATCCTTTAATTCTTCTTTCCAAAGAAGTTTTTAATATAAGATCATTTTTTACTTCAAATGGAAAGAATTTAGAAAACTGATGATAGTTCTCTAAATTTTTAGCAGGTGGTATTCCTGGCATATTATGAGTAATTGGACCTAAAGCTTTTGGAGATAAACTAGAACAACCAAAACCATCTTTTCTATTTTGGTGTTTAAAATTAGGAAACACTTTTAGATATCCTTTAATATCTTCTGGTTTTTTCATCATTCGTAGTTTTGAACAAACTAAATTTCCATGTAAACCTTTCTTTAAATTATCATTTGCTACTTCCTCAATTATTTTTTTTTCATTATTAAGTTTTTTTACTTCAATTTCTTTTTTTCTAGGATTTACAGGTAATTTTATGCGCAGGGGTTTAGAATGAATACCACATAAATATTTACCATCTTTTTCATAATAAGCATAATTGGTACATCTTTTTCCTTTTTTTCTACCACTTAAATAAGTATTTTGACAGAATGATTCTCCGTAAAACATTTAATATATACACATTTATTATGTTTATATCTTTAAAACTATAAAATTAAAACTTAATTGCAACACAATCCAAAGCACCTGGAAAAGTTTCCGGAATATGGACCACGACATGTCGAATAATAATAATCATCGTAATAATCATCGTAATAATCAGCGTAATAATCAGCGTAATAATCATCATAATAATCACTCCAGTCTTGTTCCATGTCACTTTCAAGGCGACTATCAAGGTAGTCAAACTCATCTAATTGTTTGAAATGCTTTACTACCTTGTTTCTCTTTGAAGTTTTGTGTTTTCTCCTTTTTGAATAATGTAGAACATTGTGTGTTTTTGATAAAGCATTTTTACCTTTATCAAAACTTGTAATATTACTACTGTATTTGTCGTAAATAAATCCATAATTTGGTTTTTCTTCTTTGTAACCACCAAAAGAAGGTTGGGTTTTCACCTCTTCAACTTTTTTAGGAACAATTCTTCCAATAACTAATGTTGAGCAAAAAGCAGCTTCGGCATAAGACGTTGGGTTTGGAATGCGACGACACATATTTTGCCTTTTATCACACCAATAATATTCAACATTGAACTTAAAATCTTCTTTTTCAAAACCAGTCCCGATTTTAGGACTTTTTACTTTGCCACCGTCGTCGGCTATATCTAGTGGCAAAATAGGTTCTAAATCTGCGAGCGTTTTCGCGTTTTGTTTGATATTATTCATTGTATGACATAAATTAGTTGTGTTTGTTGGTAAAATTAATCAATTTTTAACAAAAAATGAACTAACCAAGTTAACATTTTTAATACTAATCACTAAAAATGTTAAGACCAACTGGTCCACATAAACGTAAACGCCGTACTATTCCAGTGAGATTATTAAGAAAAAAACCAAAAATGCCTTTAACTCATCGAGTTGAAGTAGAACATTGGATATTATTTCAAGAAAAGCTTTTTAGACAATATGATATTGAAAGTAAAAAAGACAAGTTTTACTGTTTACAACTAGCAGCAAGATTTGCTCTAATTATAAAACAATTGGAACAACGGTAAAAATATAAAAATTGATAGTTTTAGTTGATAAACACTATTTATAATGGCAAAAATGTACGCAGCTTTTTGTTACCAAGCTTGTTTAGATGGCGTTTACGCCATGATTGCTCATGAAGACGAATTGAAAAAAATATTAAATGAGAAAATTAAAGGTGAAAAAAGGGTTATGGATATTATCCTGAAATTGTATGATATTCATGAGGAATATTCAACTCTAACTAAAGAATAATTAATTAAATAGTAACTATAAAATATCAGGTTTTACCTGTATGAACGAACCTTGCCCTCAATTTCCGCGATGCTATCATGGAAAACACCAAGGCGTCCGTCGCCTACATAGGTAGAACCAGAAACAAAACCACCAAGTTTTGCAAAAGTCTCGGAGTTCCATCGGATCATATCCAGGTCTTCGCATCTGAATATACCACGTGAATCAACGATTCGTCGAAGACGATCTACCCACATGTCAATTTGACACCAATCTTTTTCATTTGCCATGTTCAGACGAACACAGCTCCAGTCGTTGTTGACATAAAAAATGTCCTTCTTCAACACCCTTGGGGATTTGACACCGTTCATCAAAATGAACTTAACGTTTGGAGTATCTGCGGGCGTTACGGGCGTTACGGGCGTTACAGCCTTCGACGGAACAACCTTGATGTCTTTGAATTCTTGGTCCATATTAATAGCCACGTTTTCAGGAGAAGTTTCCTTCTCCTCAATATTTGGGTGTGTCATATATGATGCCATTTTGTGACATATTGATATATATCCCTAATAAAATAATAATCATTTTTTTATTTATATCATAGTAAATATGTTCACAGACGATGAAAAGATTGCGATAACGGTATTTGTTTGTATATTTGTTGGAATATACCTTCTTGAAAGTAAAACAATCGTTAAAAACCCAGAACTTAATGCAAAACTACAAAAAACACTACCGTACTTGGGTTTTATTCTAACTACACTATTTATCATATGGCGTAGTGGGAAATTAACAGTAGAAGCTTTACATTTAGATAACACAATGTTTGTTGTATGGCTTGTTATTGCTTTACTTATTACTGCGTATGTTCTAAGTGGAAAACAAGTATTACCAAATAAAAAAGATAATAAAAGATTAAAGGAAGCTGTCCGGAAAGCATTTATCGCTCTAACAATTGGGTTTTTTGGTCGTCTTGACCTTGTAGTTGCTCCGTTTTTTCTGGTTTTGACATTTGCGTATTTTTCTCAGTCTGACTGGATTTAATTTCATCTTCGTTTTTATCTTTAAGTTCGTTGAGTATTTCTTCTGGAATTTCATTGGACTTTAGTAATTCTGTCATCACTTCTTTGATGTTAGCCATGCTCTCCGGCTGTGCTGCAATATTACCACAGCCGGGTACAATCATGTCTTCAAATTTACCACCTTCAAATTTACCATATGACCATGTTCCTTCGCGATGACCAGTGTATCTTTGGAAAAATGTTTGGATATTCTTTTTGTAATAAATAATTATATATATTCTATCAAACTGGTCTTTTCCCCTCATAACATAATGTGTTAAATGTTCAGGAAAAATACCATCAAGATAATCAGTTGACCCCACAAAATCATATTGGTGTTTAATTTCAGGTAAATCTTCATAATTTACGCCATCTGGCATAACTTCTTCGATAAAATTTAGTGATGTTCCAGTTCCCATATTTGCTTGAATATAATATTAAAGTATATCCTTTAAGTCAAACCATCTTTAAAATTTCGTTAATAACTTCTTTACATATATACGGGTGCAACATGAATATTATTTTTAAATTAAAAAGTTTTTTCGCTTGGTTTAGTACAAGTACAGACATTGGGCAATTAATTGTATATAAATAAATAAGAACTTCGTACTGCTTATGTTCCCAAGCACATTGAGATACATATTCATAAAAAGAATTATTACTTTTATTATCACCATCATACTCAAATAATAGTTGTAAGCATTCGAGAAATCCATTTGTAGCAGTTATTGAATAATAAAGAGGATTTATTATAGGTTGATATTTAGCATATAAATGTCTTATACAATGAGGATGGCCCATTACACAAGCAGTTAACATTTTCTGACAACATAAACTAAATTTGTGTCGTTTACACTTTGATAATAAAATACCCATTTTCCATTAAAATACTATAAAATAATAAACATTTTACTTAACAACTTCTATGTTATCAAGCTTAATATCATCAAAATTTTGATGTGATTTCATTGCTCGCAAGTCTGGAGACTTTATTGTTTTGTACTTTTTGGCTATAAAAAGTAAGCATTTGGCTATGGCACCATCACAATCATATGCGATGGAAATTAAACCCCTCACAACACCAGCAATTTCTATCTTCGTCAGATTTGTCATGTTAAGCTGGTTTAAATAATAATCAACCAAAATACCAATTACAATAGTGAGAATAAAGGTATGTGAAATCTCAAACATCTTAATGAAACGGTTCTTAACCACCTCATTTGTGGCACTCAAGTCTTCCAAGTCTTCAATATATGTTGGTCTTCCATGCAAAACATGGATTATCGACGGAAAGTTTAGGAGCACTGAAAACATGAAACTGATTATAGTCGGTACGATAAAATACAGAGACTTACTAAATTCCAGGTCTGGAATAAAAATAAGAACAGGTAACGGAATTACCACAAGGAATAATCGTTTAATAACATTTTTTGTACACTTTTTGTCTGACATTGTGTTACACTATACAGTCGGAGATTTGTAAATAAATAATCATTTTTTAATAACCGCCGCGATATCGTTTTGTTAATATAATCAATACAACCGGAATAACAGCTGTCGAAATAATTTTCCCAGTGTTTGATACATTAAACATAACTGGAATAGATGAAGAAGCCGTCATTGTCAAAAATGCTAACATCCAAACATATGTTATTTTTTCATTTACCTTTAAAAACCCAGGTTGTGTCCAAACAGAGCTTGGGGTTGAATTTTTAGCAAATTGCATTGTGAATGGCCTGTTAAACAATATCGAAACAAAAGCCATTAGAAAAAAGCTCCCATAAATAAACACCGGTATCATTTTTTCAAATTCCTCTCGGTCTTTATCTGGGATGTAATAATCTACAACTAATAATGCAATACTTAACAGAAAAACAGTAACATCTATTAATTTTGGAAATGATTTTATTATACCCTTTCTTAATAAATAATATTGAAATCCAAATAGGGCAACGGCCACGCTAATCGTAATTATCATAGATGTTCGAAGACTTAAAAAATATGGGAGAGCAACCATCACAACAATGATGAAATTATCTAAAAAATTTGCAAGTGTTTTTAATGAAATCATCAAAAATCTATACACGAGTATTATATTATTTTAGTATGAAAAAAATTGATTTATACTAAAATAATATGTGTAATTATGTCATAAAAATGACTACACACGTTACCGCTTCGGCCCCTGAAAATTATGAAGATATTGAAGGCATCAAGCCTATCACTATCAAATTCACTGGTAATTTGTCAGATGTTGGAGATGAAACACTGCCTCATAATCTTTTGGGGTTCAAAAAACTTGATTCATTAAAGATTGATGATTTTTATTTTAAAATAGAACTCAATGAAGGTACATATGATATATTGCCATCAAAAGAAAATTTTATACAATGTGCACAATATACATGTAAACATGCTAAAATGTATTTGACACATGATAATTTTATTGTGTTTACAGAATATAATGGATACATTACCTCTGTCGGGTTATACAACAATACTTAAAAATTTAATAATAGTTTAATGTTGGAAAATTACATCCACTACAATCATAATCTGATTGGCATGAAAATCCCGTTCTGTCACCTACACATGAATAGCCACTTGGGCTTCCAGAGTTAGCAACACACCCTGAAGGACAATTTCTAAAATCAAACCAATTATATGTGTTTGTATAACCATATGGACTTCCCCAAAGATACGGGGTTGATAAAATATCATATGTAGAATAGTAAGGATATCCATATCCCCCATAACCATACCCATAGCCGCCATAATAAGGATATCTTCTATAACTACTTCTTCTATAAAACCTGCCTGGTCTGTTATAACCACGTCTCCAACCGCGGCCCCTATGGCCTCGATAACCTCTTTTAATCATTCTTCCGCGGCCCCCACGGCCTCTTCTGGGACTAGATCTCCTGGCAGCTCTTCTTGCTCCACCAACTCGACCTTTACGGCCACCGCCCTTGCGACCACCTTTTCCACCTCTGAAGCCTTCACTTATTTCATCTGAGCTATATGGTTTTAAAAAATATGGTAAAGAGACAAAAAGTAATAAAACTATTAATGTCCAAAGAGTATTATTCTTCATTTTATACTATTTAAACTAAAATAAATTTAATTCATCATTTATTAAATTTATTCCGTTGAATTTGTTTCCTAAATTCTTCAATAAAAACATTTCTTATGTATTTTTCATATTTTAATCTTTTTTCTTTTAAATTTTCATATTGCATGTATTCTGTATATTCTTTAACTTCTTTAATTTTCATTAAAGAAACATCAACTTTTTTTTTTTCATTTTGAGAAATAATTTTGTAGTATTCCTCAATTTTATTTTTATATAAATTTGTGCGTTTATCATATTTTTCTTCATTAAATGTTTCCGGGTTAAATATACAATTTCCAATTAATAACCCATTATTTACAAGTTTTTTTTCTTTTTCTTTAAAAGAAACTTTTACTGTTTTATTTATTGGCGTTTTGGTGATATTATTAATAGGCTCGGTTCTCTTAATAATTTCATCCATTATGGTCTTGTCCGATAAATGAATATTCACCGTTTGTTTTTCTTCAGGAAGATGAATTGTTACGTCATGTTCCTCTTCTGGAAGACGAAGTATTATCTTTTCACCAACAATTGTGCTATCCGCACTAACTATTTTAGTTGCATCAATATTTTCTTTTGTTTCACATTTATTAGCATTGTTTTCTAGAGCATCTTTAAAAAACAATGATAAATCAGCCCTACTATTTTCTGAACTACATGTTCCCATGTTTCTCAATCCTTTATTTATCTATACATTACTCAAGGATTTTCATAATATGTCCAGACCCCCTTGTGTTTCCTTCCCTGAAAATAAATCTATCTCCTACCATTAAAAAGTGTTTGCCTTGTAAAAATTCAAAATAAACTTTCATATCTTTATCGCCTCCTCTTAAACATTCAACATCTTTATCCTTATTATCAGATATTTTTGTAATTTTAATACTCCTTCGAATTGCACCACAATGAACAATGGTGTTATATCCAACTTTGATTGTTGTGCTGTGGCTACTGAAAATTGTTACGCTTCCAAGAAACTTTTTAACAAAAGGATATTTTGTATTAGTAATAATCATACCTGGTAGAAGCTGCCTCTTGTGCTTTAAAACATTATTTTTTGTCTTGATTGCTACACATCCCAATTCATTTTTTCTGATATATGATACATTGTTCCTGTCATCATCGTGAATAGAACGGATATTTATTTCAATATATTCATTATTTACTGGACCTAAAAATAATTTGTCATTTACAGTAATTTTTCCAGTTTTCATGTATCCACTTCCAATCAAAGGGTAACCCTCTGTTCGAAAAGATTTATCAATTATAAACAATGTTTCCTTTTTCTCATCTATTTGAGACTGTTTTACATTTAGCTTATTTAAAAACTGTGTCAAATAACGGAAAGGCGGATCAATATCATCACCCTTTACAACCGAAATCTTAATTAATGGAACAAATGTCTCCGAAAGGTTATTTGCAGCAAGTTCAATATTATTTTCTTCTCTAATTTCGTAAATGCGCTTTCCTACTCTTTTCATCATCTTTTTAATTTTTCGAATGTGATTATTTAATTTTTTTGGAATAGCAATGTCAATCTTTGTCATTACCAAAACAATTGGAATTCGAAGATATATGGCAGAAATAATATGTTCTTTTGTCATTTGTAATACTCCTCTGTTACTTTCTACAAGAATAAGCATAAGATTTGGGTAACTCGAACTGATACCAAATAAAGTTGTTCTAAAATATTTTTCATGGCCAGCTAAGTCAAAAAAGATAATTTTCTTTTCATTAATTTTCATTGAACGCTGAGCAATACTTGATGTTCTCCCGGTTTTCTTCTCATGTGGATAATTAAAAATACTTTGTCTTATCAACCCTGCCCCATCATCAAGTTTTCCTGTTTTCAAATGCGCCAAAAACGTGGATTTTCCCGCGTCGACAGACCCCCCAACCGCAACTCTCAATGGTACATCATAAGACATTTTTATTCGTGTTCAAGATTTGTTTAATATAAACTGTATAAACACTTCGTTCTCTTTATGTAAAATAAAACAAAGGAGGTGTTATAAAAATGAGTTTAGAAGTAAAAACCACTTCATATGTATTTCATATTACATCTGAGAAAGAATTTAATGAGATTATAACAAGAGCTGCTACTAATAAGATGACAGTATTTGCTAAATTTGGAGCAACTTGGTGTGGCCCATGTAAAAGAATAGAGCCATTTTATGAAATATTAGCAGGACTTCATAAAAGCAGTATCTTTTTAGATATTAACGTTGACAAAGTTACAGAACTTTGTGGTCCTTATAACATTTCGTCATTGCCAACGTTCTTAGTTTTTAAAGAAGGAAAATATGCAGAATTGATGAAAGGTGCAAATCAAAAACGTTTGAAGGAACTAATTGAAAATCAACTATCGATCTAAATAAAAAATACAACAAAAAATTGATTAAAAAATCATTGGAGATAATTAAATAATTACTAAAAATGGCGTGTTCATCAAACAACCAAAATAAGACTTCGACTTATGTCGACGTCTTTCATTTTTCCGACGACAACAAGGTTAAGGTTGTCTCTCTCGAAAGGAAGGGCATCGAATTATCCAATGGTATTACGTTTGTGATTCCGGGTGTGAAGTTTGAAAAGGAGCAATTTGTTCTTTTCCAAACATCTCCAACCGACAAGCGAAACAAGTTGGCTGAAAAGATAGCCAGACGCTTTACAGATGGGTCACCGCAACTTTCCGGCGAGTACTGTCTCGGACTAAAGGGGACAGAACCCCAATTGTCAAGAGACGTCTCGCGAAAGATGTGGAACTTCATCCAGAAGGTATCACACATTCCAAAGGGTGAAAACATGTCTTTCCCCGATGTTCTTGACTTTTTGTCACTTACAAAGGCGATTGGACTTGGCAACACAGAAACCTTGGCTGGCAAGATGGGTTCTAATACCCTTTTGTTGAGATTTGCAAGGATGTTGACTAACGTCGAAACACATCCTATTGATTTCGTTGCCCGGTTTAAGATATTTGTTGAGAAGGCCACTGTTGAATCTATTGGTAACACAATTGAAGCAATCGGTGGTGGCCAACGGGCAATTAACTTCCTTAGTGGTAACAGCGGCACTAGCTTTTCCGACATTCTCCACCTTATTTCTCATCTTGGCAAGAATGAAGTGGGCCAACTCGTGGAAACACTTGGTAGCCCGTCAACATTGCTTGAGTTTATGACCAATTTGGACATTATTGGCTCGCTGGATGGCGAATGTGTTCACACATTTGTTAAGTTTGTTGATAGGTCTGGCGGAGTTGATAGGACATGTGCGGCATTGTCAAACAACCCAATTGCCATGTCTGAGGAATTTGGACACTTGCTTATTCATATTTGCAAGGAAACCTTTTTCAGGTACCTCCTTATTTTTGACGGACCAACAAAGCTGCTGGCTTTTGTGGAAGCAGTGGGTTGTGTTCACAAGTTTTGTGATTTCATAAAGAAGTATGGCCCATTGGAAGTGATGGTACTGATTGCCACATTTGGTTCTGTTGAGATGATGACCAGTTTGTTTCGGGCGTTTCCTGGAATTATTGATGATGTTCTGACAGTCCCTAACTAAGTGGCGAATTTAATAGTTTAGATAGTTTAGATAGTTTAGATAGTTGAAAGTGACTTAAGTGTAAAAATTGATTAATATAAATACGTTACGATAATGATGTTGCAAATGAGTGAAAGTTTCCTAGATACGATGAATGGATCAATTGACTTATATATTGGCCCAATGTTCTCTGGAAAGAGCACAATGTTAATTAGAGCAGCTAATAAATACAAAAGTATTGGAAAAAAGATATTAGCAATTAATAACAAGAGAGATGACAGATATGGATTAGGAAAGATTACAACACATGATAAAATTAGTATTAATTGTATCATGGTTGAAAACCTAAACGAAGTTCTTTCAAACAAAGATTATTTTGATGAATTTAAGAAAGCTGATATTATCTTAATTGAAGAACTACAATTTTTTGAAGATGTTAGTTTTGTTATTAAAGCAGCTGAAGAATATAACAAAAAAGTAATTGCATCTGGTTTAGATGGTGATTATAAAAGAAATCCATTTAAAAGTGTCACCAGTTTAATTTCTTATGCTGATAATGTCACAAAACTGAAAAGTTTTTGTAAATTGTGTTCCGATGGAACACCTGGTATTTTTAGCAAAAGAATTATTAAATCAGATTCATATATTTTAGTTGGAGGCTCCGATGTATATATGAGCGTTTGCCGAAAACATTTTCTGGAATAAACTTATAAATGATTTTTTGCTGTTGTAAAAGGAAAAAACAACCTAAAGAAATACAAGATAGACTTTTTATTTATCTAACATTAAAAAAACATGAAAAAACAAATCTTCAAATCTACGAATATTTTTTAATGAATTAATAGTATATCACAATGAAAGGCATAACATTTCTATGTATATTGATGCTATTGGTAATAGCTGGATGCTATTTGAGCAAACAAAAAGCAATTAGAGAAGGTTTCTTATCGGGTACAGATGTACAACTATTAACATCAAAACCATATTACACCTGGTATGATTATCTCACCCAAGCAAGAAGATATCCATATTATTATAGATACCCATATTATGGCTATTCTTATAGATATCCATTATATAACTATGGGTATTATCCTTATTATAGACCAACTTATTACTAAATTTACCTTTGATTAAATAGATAAATTGTGTTATCAATACTTTCGAGCATTTCATCACGAAGGTTAAAAAGGTCTCCATTTTTATTTTTATTAAAAAGTTTTGGAGCAATATCTGTTAAGTAGTCTCTCATCTTTTTTAAGAAATCAATGATTTTATCATCTGGAATATTAGATATCTTGATAGAATTGGTGTTTTTTACTCGAATAATACCATATCTTCCTTGATAAGCTTCTATTAACTTATCTAATATTTCTGTGTATTTTCCTAAAAACTTATCAGAAGCAATGTGTCGAGAATGTAACTCTGTTTGCCAATGATATAATTTCATTTGATTTTGGAGTTGCAATAACGTTAACAATAATTCTGATGCCATTGTTATATTAATATTAATATAAATAATATAATGTCCCTATTTCCACAAAGAAAAGTTTTACTTATATCTGTTTCATTTGCTGCTAATGGAACAAGTTCTTATCGTGATGCTAATAATATTACAACAATTGCAAAAGAAAAATGGGATGCTAAAACATTAATTTTAACAGATAACACTAAAAACATAAAATCAAAAGACTGTTTAAAAATTAACAACAAAAAACATTTTTTATTAACCCTTGAAAACCAAGTAAAGGATTTTTCAAAAACACATGATGTTTTATTCACTATTTCTGCACATGGATATAGTCGTAGAGGTGGAAACGAAGCAGACCACCGAGATGAATATATTAGAATTGGTGGCCAATCTGTTTTAGACCATGAAATTAGAAATTCATTTTACAGATATATGGATGATTCTTGTTTAAGCTTATGTTTAGTTGATACATGTCATTCTGGTACCATGCTAGATCTTCCATGGTGTTCTACGGATGGTAAAAACTTTAAGAAAGTTGAACAAAAATTAGTTATTAAACCACAAAGCTTTTGTATCAGTGCTTGTAATGACAATGAATTAGCAGGGGAAGATATTAGTGATTTCGGAGGTTTTGGTGGTAAATTAACATGTATTTTCTTGGATTACTTCAATAAAAACTATACAAAATTTGATATTGTTAAATTTTATTTATTTGTTTCAAAGACATTTGTATCACAAAGATATCAAAGGTCTCATCCTATTTTATCTAGTTCAAATAAACATCCTTAAAATCAAAAAAACCAAACAACATCTTCTCATTGTGTTTGACCATCCGATATTCAAAATATTTTTGAATTAGATATTGGTTAAAATTAATTACAGAATCTCTAATATATTCATCACGAATATTTGGATTAGGAAGCCCAAGAACTTCTTTTGTCATTTTTGTAAATGCTTCATATATAGTTTTATAAATGCTAGTAAATAAATCATTTCTTAAAGCCTGTTTTTCAATAATAATACATATATCACTTGGAATATATATCTTTAGTGCTTCCACTGTTTGACTAAAAGTATGATATCTGCTATCAATTGTACAATCCAAATAATAAAAATATTCTGGAAGTTTCATTTTTAACAAAGTATCTGCTTTAAATGTCTCATGTTTGTAAACCATAAAGATTGAGAATTGTGATAAAAATAAACCTGTGATTTCAGTATATAATAAATTTACTGGATATTCTTCTTTTTTATAAAGAGGAAACATTGACGACCAAAATCGCACAATTGATGCTAATGAATAATCTTTTTTCGAATCCGTCCAAGTAGCATACTTATAATAGGAAAGTGGTATTCCAGCTCTTTTTAATTCTGATGGATAAATCGTAATGGTTCCATAACAAACTGATTTTATAAGTTCACACGCATCCTCAGTACTTATATCAGATGAAAATTCCATAACACGTTTAATCATTTCATTAAAATCTGTTTTTCGATGTACGAAAATGTACAAAAGCAAGTCTTCGGTAACATAGCTTTCGCGTTGCTCTAGTATTGGTTCTAAATCATAAAATGATTTTTCTTCACCAAACTCATCAACAAGGCTTTGACATAATTGTTTAAATTCATTTGTTTCCTTTTTTTCTATTGTGGATGTCATTATATTTATACTATTAATATGTACCCAATAACTATTCAATTTTTAAACTATAAAAGGAACTAATATGTAAATAAGGCAGCGATAGCGGTTTAGCGCTGAACATAGTATACCTCGGGTTGGCACCCAGGTTCTACTGTCCAACCCCACCGCTCTGCGTCAAACGCTGGTCGTAACCCGGCGCGAATCATCCAGTGGTCAAAATCCTCGTATTCAACTTCATACTCAGGCTCTTCACACTTGTAATCGCTCTCATGTTCACGTTCACGTTCTTCACGCTCTTCGCGTTCACGTTCTTCGCGCTCTTCGCGTTCACGTTCTTCACGTTCTTCACGTTCGCGCTCCTCGCGATCTCGTCGTAACTGCTCCGCTTCTTCACGTTCACGTTCCTCTTTTTCGACACGCTCAAACTCTTGATCAATCAACAACTGAAAATCAGCTGCTGATTGTTCAAGTTTTAGAGCATGACGACGTTCCGCCTCTTTTTTCTCCTCTCGTAACCGGTCAAGAATCGCGCTCTGCTCATCAAAGCGGCGTTTCCATTCATCCCCGTTGCGCCGATACCGGTCTTCCCAAACATTAAAATCCTTGGGAGTAATCAAAATCGTCGGAGTCAAAACAGACTCGGTGGCTAATTTTGCCGCTGCGTCATCAGCCTCCTTCTTCAGAGATGGGAGATTGATGGGCTTTGGCGCGCGCACCTTTATTTCCACGTTTCCCCTTTGGGAATTCATGGGTACTATAAATTATATTACTCCTTCAGAACATTTATCAATTTTTTTCTTAATTGCAACAAGGTCCAAAACACCTAGTTAAATTTTCGTTCCAAGGGCCTTGGCACACCATAGGATAATAATCATCCATTTCTTCCTCAGGATAATAATTAATCATCCTTTCTTGTCTTATGATATGACAATGCCTGTCCCCGTTTGTGCACTTACATCCAACACACAAAGGGATTCCTGTATATCGGGTGTCATTGACAGCGCACCAACATTCACATGTAAGCTGTTGCGGAATTGAAGGATAAATAGTGATTGGAATATCACAGTTCATGGAAGCGGTAAAATCACCTTCGTACAAAAATAATATTATTGTTGCATAAATATCATGACCAAGAGATAAAATCTTATTTTTTAAAAGAAATAAGATTTTAGATCTAATAAGTGGTATGTTTTTTTTAATTCGCAGCTTCTTTTTCACATATTCTTTAGATTTTATTAGTTCAGGCAATTCTTGATGAATTCGTTTTTTTATTTTTCTATCATAAATGCTTGCTGGAATAATACTCATGAATATGTATTTTTTTCGTAAAATACTTAATCTTTTTTGATAGTTTTTTTCTTCAATCCGTCGCAAAAGTTCTTTTTCCTTTTGATCATATTTTTCCTTCCACATTTTGCCAAATTTTTTCTTACGTTCTTTCCAAACATTCAAAACCGGTCCATGTTTTGAATCAATAGGTGTAATGTTCGTCGGCGAGGGAGGTGCAATTATTGTAAGTTTTTTTTCAAAACGTCCTATTATAAACATCGCGATGTTGCTTATTCCATTATCGATTTCTACAAATATTTAATCAATTTTTAAAACTATTACCGCGTGAAATTAGGTAAGGCGAGAAAGTTTGGAGAAACCAGTATTATCAACGTCCACCGTTTGGCCAGGTGAGATGTCAACCTCATACTCGTCCGAGGAACCAGGAACCTCAACCAGCACTTGATCGGTGCGAGACAGCATTGCCATCTTTTCATCCCATCGTTTCTTGTTGTCAGTATCCCACTGGTCTTCCTTGTACGTGTAGTCATAGGCAACTGGTTGTGTGATGCGACAGCGTCCAGCACATTGATTGCATGAACATCCTCCTCTGCATACAATGGCGTATTTAGCATACCACAGCTTGGTGTAATACGACGTGACATTAACGCACCAACAGTCGCATGTAAAAACAGGGGATAGCTTTGCATACCCCGTGATGGGGATGGGAGTGGTTGCGATTGGGGGTTGGTGAGTCTTTGGAAGTATATCACCAGTCAGGAAGCGCAAGATGAAAACATACAGGTCAAGCCCAACTTTACGAATGATAACCAGCCTGACCTTGGTTGACACCATTATCCGGAAAATGGCAACCAACTCCCGTTCCCGAGCCCGCTTGATATTTTTGGTATGTTGTTCTTGAATTTTAGAACACTTCCCTTTCACCTGCTTTTTTTTTTCTTTCTTCCACGCGGGATGTAATCATAATCATAATCATAATCACTATAGTTAGTGTTCATTACGCTAACCATTCTATACAAACGCCTTTAGTTGAACAATATCGATTTTTTTAATACGGTTCGATACCGGCTAATTTTCTTCCCAGTGGTGTTAGTTTAGGTAATTTTTCAACTGTTTTTAGTTTTGGCATTTTTCTTCCGTATGTTCTTGGTTTTTCTGGAAAAAGATATACAGGATATGGCCAATGTGTTGTCATTCTAAGTTCTTTTAAGGCTTTTTGTTTTTTTACCATATCACGTGGTTTAATTTTATCTATTGGAAGCATACACGAATATACAACATATCTCCAACGTGGTCCACTTTCTGGACAAGTTCTTCCTCTTACAGGAGGAGAATTTTGATGAATAGTTCTACTATCCCATAATACTAAGGAACCTTTAGGAGCATTTACTCTAACTTCTTTAATATCATCATGTTCGCGATACCAGTCAATTTCATTTTTATTTAATTTGTACCAATTATTTGATGCTGCTTTCCATTTGCTATCTTCTTCTTTTTTATATTTAACAAAATCTTGATGATAATTATGACTACCTGCTAATACTTTTAAAGTTCCGTCATCACTTCCCATTTCTTCTAGTGTAACGAGTCCTTGGATACATTTCTTGCGACTATCACGATAACTTTGGTCAGTATGATACCAAACGTTATCCCTGCCCCAATATCCGGAAAGCTCTGGTGGTTTCATGATACATGCGGCATCAAAAGAGACAATAAGTTTATTTGTATCCCAAATTTTAGAAAATACTTCATGTACGCTTGGATGTGTCCTAACATTCCAAGCAAAATCTGTGTGACCAATACGATGATGTTGGATAATACCATGAATATTAGAAGGCCAATTTAAACCTTTCCAGGTTTTTGGGTCATTCTTTTTAATTCCGGTTCCAAGATTCTCTAACCATTTCCATATTAATTTTATGTTATCGTTACATTCTTGTTCATCCAAGATACCTGGAACAACGGCATAACCATTTTCCTCTAGTGAATCTAAAATTAAGTCCATTGAATCTAGTGTTTATGCTAGTTATACTGTATATTGATACAATTATATGCTTTAAGTATTTGTTTTTAACCTTTCAATGGGTGTTTTTTGAGATGGTCATGTACCATTTTTATTTTATCAGCTCTGTATCGTGCTTGTTTTGCTCTATTATTTTTTCTTATTAAATGTGTTGATTTAGGCTCTTGTCGGTATAAAAATCCTGGGTTAGGGTTATGTACAAAAACATTCCCTAGTTTTACGTACATACGTAGCCATAAATTCCAAAATCCACAATTAGAATAAGTATTATCGAACGGTAAAAAATTTTTAAGAATGTCTGTTTTTATCAGAGCACAATCATTAATATAATTACCTTTTAATAATTTTTTATAGTCAAATACAGGAAAAATGACTGTTTTTATCTTTCGCAAATTACTATCCGTAATGATATAATCAGAATAACAAACAGCTTTTTTATTTTTTTTACAAAAATAAACTTCCTTTTTTAATTTATCAGGAAGTGCAACATCATTGCTAGACGCATAACAAAACCAATCACCTTTTATTAAAGTAGTTGCTTTGTTTAATTGGTAGTAAATCCCTTTAACACCTTTACCAGGGTGTTCCTTTTTTGTAGAAATACATAAGTCAACCAAGCCAGGTTTGAACCTTTTCTTTATAAATTGTATTGAAGGGTCTCCTTCAATTGTTGAAACTATAATTTGTACTTTTACATCTTTTTGAATAAGATAACTGTTAATTGCTCTAACTAAAAAAGAAGGATTTTCTTGAAATGTGTTCATGATAACTGTTACATAATCTTTAACATAATCTTTAACATTTACAGAAGTCATTTAAAATAGTTCCTTATATCTAACCAGCTATTATTAGGTTTTAAATATTCCTTAACCTGATTTGATAAAGTTACATCTTTTGTTCCTATGGTACTTGCTTCTTTTTCAATAAAATCTATTATTTGTGTCGATGTTTTCCATGGAATGGTATTTTTCAAAAGAGGATCACCATTATAAAAACACTTAATGCCACACATTCCTAATTCTTGGACAGTGTTAGCATTACCATCATGTGTTGTGAGCCGTAATCCAATAAAACATTGTTTATATGCATGATAAACATTTGGATAATATTTTGCTTCTTTTAAAAAGGGATATATTTTGGCATAGTTTCCCTTTTTAAATTCCATTTGTTTTTTGCAAACAGCAATAATAAAGGTATATTTATCTTTTAATGCTTCATATACATTGCCAAACAATCCAGAACCATATGTCTCAGGACTATAAATGCTAGTATAAAAATATATACATTTTCCTTTGGTGACAGGTCTAAATCTGTTAAAATCATTAATACAAAAGGGTATTTGTTTGCTTGGAATTCCACATGCCTTCAAATCATTGAAGATATAATTAGAAATCGAAATATGAAAGACGTTTTTCATTTTTTTAGTTGCAAGTAAAGCTTTTTTCGCAAATTTCTTTTTTTTGTAATAAGAATCACTTCCTGCCCAAACTATTATCCTTATATTTCTATTTCTTTGTACTGCTGCTAAATCAGTTTCACTATAACAACCAAAAAAGACACATGCTTGTAAGGCATTATCATATCTTCTCAATCCAAATGTTTTTAGAAAGAATGGTTCAAAATATGAAATATATGAAGAAACCCTTCCTTGTTTTATCGTAAAGGAGTTTGTTTTTATATTTCTTGGAATAACATGCTTATGAGAAGAGTTAACAGTAGACCTACCAATTTTTGGTTTTGGTTTTGGTTTTGGTTTTGGTTTTGGAAATATAAAATTAGATTTTGGAACTGAAATTCTCGGCTTTACCTGTTGAGCTATTATTGGTTCGTGTATGTGAGAACGAGGATTTGTCTCAGGAACTATGGATTTCGGAGCAGGAACGATTGGTTTTGCTAGAATGACAGGTTTTGCAACAGGTTTTGCCGGAGTAATGGATTTTGCAACAGGTTTTACTGTAACAATAGGTGTTGAATTATTTGACAAAGGTGTTATTTTAATTTCAACATTTGATTCTGGTTTTATTTTTGTAACAGGGTTTGTAACAGGGTTTGTAACAGGGTTTGTAACAGGGTTTGTAACAGGGTTTGTAACAGGGTTTGTAACAGGGTTTGTAACAGGGTTTGTAACAGGGTTTGGCTTAGGAGCAGATTTTAATTTTGACATTTTCATTGCCCGTATGTTCACATCTGATGGTATTGTGTTTCTATGTTTATATTTGTAACTTTCTCGTTGTTTTGATTTAGCATTTTCAATTATTTGCATAAGTCTTTTTCTATGTTTTGTAGCTACTTTTTTGCGCAATTCTGATAGTCTTAATCCTGGTGTTTCCATATTGGGCGATGGTAAATTAATTATAGTATGCTCCATACTTTTTTTTTCGTGTTTATCTCTAAAAATAATCATAAATAAGTAAAATCCTAATGTTTATTCTATAAAATATTTCATATTGAGCCATTTAACGTGTGTTTCTCCACTGCTTAAAACAGAACTCGATTCTGAAGAATAATTAGGATTAAAATATTGTTTGACAGAATTCGATAAATCAACATCTGTTTCGCCCACAGTTAAAGATTCTTTGTTTATACTAGAAATAATATCATCGACAGTTGACCATTGAATGGCACTTGGGTTGTTAGAATCTCCATTGTAACAACACTTAATACCATGTAATCCTAGTTCTTGAACAGTGTTAGAATTCCCATCGTGTCGTGTTAAACGTAGACCAATAAAACATTTATTGTATATTTTCTGAAGTTTGTCTTGATTAACATGGATTGCTTTTTTTAAAAATGGATATCGTTTTAATGAACGTTCTTTAATACTTTTAATTGTTTTTCTATTACTTGTTGTAATAATAAAAGTATATTTATTTTTTAATAAGTCATATACTTTTTGAAATTCAGGACACCCATATAGTTCCGTGTTTACAAGACTTGTATAAAAATATATGCACTTTCCTTTTTTAAGAGGTGAATACAAATTAAAATTTTTAAAGCACAAATTTATTTTTTTGCTACTTATTCCAAAATGTAATAAATCTTCATAAATATAATTTGAAATTGCAAGATGATAAGTATTTGTTAAATCTTTAACTTCATTTAAAATATTTTTGGCTTTTTCACTTCTACTATAATCTGTATCGCTTCCACCCCATAATATTACTCTTATATCTCTGTGATTTTTAATTGCTTTTACATCATCGTTATTGTAACATCCAAAAAATAAACAAGGTGAGTGTCCATTAAAATATTTTTTCAAATTAAAATTAAGTGCAAACTGGTTTTCAAATGTTTTTAAACACGAAGACACTCTGTATTGAAAAATAAGTTGGTTTTCTATTTTTATTTTTTTATTCATCATTTCATTAAGTTTTTTAATTACCTTACCATCATTTAAAATAACATTCCTTATCATTGTTCTCCTGTTATTTGAACCAACTCTTTTATTAAAATGTCTTTGGTAAAATGAAAATGGATTTTGATTACCATTTTGATTACCTTTTTTCATTGTGTATATATCTTGAAATAAAGAAAAAGTTATAATTTTAGAACGGGTTAAAATGAAAATGTAAATTTAGGAGGACTAGTTGGTTTTGCGTCAATTCCATCCCAAAAAAACGCAACTATAACACCGGCAATTGCCCCGATACTGTGTCCTATTAATGATGCTTTTGGGTCTCGCAATGTTGGAGAAATAACGTTAACAACCAATAATAACAGAGCAGTTGGATCAAAATCATGAAGAGCCATCATTTCCCATGACAAAAGTCCAAATAATATACCAGAAAACCCGATACTACACTTAAGGGTTGGGAAAATTAAGTTTGCAATAAAATCTAACAAACTTGAGATTAGTAATAACATAAATAGAAGTAAAATATATGGCCCAGAACCAACAATATCCTCGATTCGGGACAACACATTAAATGCCATCAAATTAATACCGAGGTGCGCTAAATTCACATGATAAAAATTTCTTGTTATAGACTTTCCAAAACTATGTGAACATAGTGCATTGGTGCCTAGACTAGCAAAAGAACTAAAACTTAAAATAACTACAAAGATAGCAACTATTAAGCTTACTGGTCTAAATAATAAATTTAACATAATATATATTCTATGTAATTAATATAGATAATTACACTTAAAATGCCTAAATACTTAAAAATGATGAAAATACATAATTATACATAATTATACATAATGGAAGACAACATTATGAGCCTGTGAGATTTGGTGAAATGTCGTGGGAACAAGCAAAAAAATCTTATTAAACAACAAAAACATGATACTTTAAAAACTCATTTTTGTGAGAAAAATAATTACAAGTTGTTATGGGTACCATATTGGGAGTTTGGGAATGTTTCACAAATTGTATCAAAATTTATAATAGACAATAGTGATTGGGGATCTGAATAAAATATTTGTTGTATTTTCAGTTATATATTATTATACTCGTCTAAAATATAATAATAATATATCTAAAGATGCCAAAATACGCAACGTCTCGTTTTAAAAAAAAGACTGGTAGTCGCCAACAAGTATGGGCTGGTGTGGCGCAACAGACTTCTGGAAAATTAAAAAAGAAAGATCTAATGATTTCTAAAACAGGTAAGTTGGTTTCAAAAAAAGCTAGCAAGGCTGCTAGTAACAGAATGAAAAAAGGAACAGGACTATGTGGCCATTGTATTAAATTATACAAACAGGGTAAGATTAGTAGCAGGAATTATAAAAATAAAAAACCTACAAAATCTACTAAGAAATCCACTAAGAAGTCTACTAAGAAATCTACTAAAAAATCTACTAAAAAATCTACTAAAAAATCTACTAAAAAATCTACTAAGAAATCTGAATATAAACTAAAAGTTCCAAAAGTAAAAGGTGCGAGTAAAAAAAGAGTTGAAGAATTGAAAAAAGAAATTGAAAAGTTAAGAGCAAAAGCAGGAAGAATTGCTGAAAGAGAAGGAAAAATGACCAAAGAAGTTAGAAAACATTTGGATAATGTAACAAAAAAAACAAGAGAAATGATTATGATGAAAAAAGCTTTGAAAGAAAAAAATAAAAAGAAAAAATAAACTTAATTTCCAGAAAGTCTAATAATATTTAAATTTAAATGTTCCACAACAATGGTTGGAGAACCAGACATTGATATAAATCGAATATCAATTCTATCATTTATATTTAACTCATTTATAAATGATACTGCAATAGTACCAGTATCAGTAAACCCTTGAATTCTAACACGACTCCTTGCTATAAGAGTGTTGTTGACGAAAATACCAGAATATATAATATTTGTTGTATTTTCAATAAGAACTCCTGTTAGGTGAAGTTTGTAGAAACCACTATTTTGAATTTCCAGATAATCAGCTGTAATACCTTGCACAAACAAAACATTGTTTAAACACCCACCTGTCGCAGATGTCCAACCTGTATAAGTTACGGTATTTAGTGGCCCAATTGTACCTGATATCCCAAACATTTCTCCATAGTCAAGAGATATAGAATCATGCGTAATTTCACAAGATGATGTATCATAATAAAGAACATTTGTTTTAGATACTTCTCTAATAGGTTTTAAATAAAATGCTCCTGTAATTCCTGTTGCTCCATTAAAATCATTTCCAGAAGAATTTATAATTATTGTATTATTTTCTTGATTTATTTTTCCAGCTTTATTTCCAATTGCAATCGAATTTGTTCCCTGATTTATATTACCAGAATCATTTCCAATTGCAATCGAATTTGTTCCCTGATTTATATTACCAGAATCATTTCCAATTGCAATCGAATTTGTTCCTTGTCCCGTTACACCCGCACCACATCCTATATGAACTTTATTTCCCCCAGTTTTCCATACCATATCAATATTGTCCCAATACAAATAATCAGATGGGCAAATTCCAAACGTAAATCCAAAACCTGTTTGACCAGTGGCACCCGTAAACCCAGTGGCACCTGTTTGACCAGTTGGCCCAGTAAGACCTGTTTGACCAGTATGACCCGTTGGCCCAGTAAGACCTGTTTGACCAGTATGACCCATTGGCCCAGTAAGACCTGTTTGACCAGTATGACCCATTGGCCCAGTAAGACCTGTTTGACCAGTATGACCCATTGGCCCAGTAAGACCTGTTTGACCAGTATGACCCGTTGGCCCAGTAAGACCTATTTGACCAGTATGACCCGTTGGCCCAGTAAGACCTATTTGACCAGTATGACCCGTTGGCCCAGTAAGACCTGTTTGACCAGTATGACCTGTTGGCCCAGTAAGACCTGTTTGACCAGTATGACCCGTTGGCCCAGTAAGACCTGTTTGACCAGTTGGCCCAGTAAGACCTGTTTGACCAGTTGGTCCAGTAAGACCTGTTTGACCAGTTGGCCCAGTAAGACCTGTTTGACCAGTATGACCCGTTGGCCCAGTAAGACCTGTTTGACCCTGAGGGCCTCCGGATGGACCCGTTGCACCCGTTGCACCTGTTGCACCTGTTTGTCCAGTTGGTCCTGAAAAATCTCTGTATCCAAAAGATATTTTTTGTATTATATCACTTGAAACCTTAAATAATGACATGTTAAATGTATTATATGTTAATAACGGATTTTTGATATGAATAAATATAAATAGTAAAAATTATAAACCAATCTTGTCTAAAATATACAAAACAAATGTACAATTCAGTTATATTAATTTTATTTCTGGTCCTTATTTTATCAGCATTGTATCCTAAACATAATACATATAATACCAAAGATGAGGACATCAGAAAACTTACAAGACAGTGTAGTCGCTGGTTAATTGCTGCACAACAAGATGAAAGTCCCTTAATTGCAACACTTCATGTTCAATATGGTATGGGTTATCTTTGGGCTATTAAAGATATTACCACAACAATAGAGTTTTATAATGCAACAGGATTAGATTTTTTAAAATTTGAAAATCGCGCGACCAATATTCAGGATAAGATTAGTAAGCAAATTATTAAAGCCTGTCCTCAATTTAGCGGAGATATTGATGAATATTTAGGAAGAATTGCAGGGGAAATGTAAAAGATTACTAACAACTATAAATTCCATTTTTAATTATGTATTTGGAATTAAATATATAATTAAAGATAAAATTATATTTTTAAATATATTATAGTAATTATGAATGCTTCAACAATTATATTTTACGCATCGATTGTTGGTGTTATGTTTGGCATGAGAAGTTATAAACCATTTGATAATAAGAATCAAAATAAAAAAACATTAAAAGAATCTTTACCGTGGTTCGGATTACTCGGAATATTATCAGCGTTTAGACATATTGTATTTTCAGGCGGGTTAGGAAAAAAATATGGAGGTATTTGGGGGCAACAAGGACCGTTATTTGAATATGAAGCTGGTGTTGCTAATTTAGCGTTTGGGGTTTTATGTTTTAGAGCAATGGAAGGAAGTGTTAGAGAACAACAAGCTGCAATTCTAGGATATGCTATATATTTATTTGGTTCAATGATTGTTCATATTTATACATTAAGTATTGACAGGACAAGTTTTGGACAAAGAATAGGAACTATTGTAGGATTTTTCTTAACAACAGCAATAATGTTTCAGATTTCTCTTGGATCTTAAACTAAATATTAACATAATGTTGCTAACAAATCATCTAATACCGTTGGTAATCCTGAAAAGTCAGTTTCAAAGTAATCAATCATATTCTGAGGTGCACCAGTTCCTTCTGAATCAGAAGTAATAAAATTAGAATTTCCAGTAAATCCAATTCCTTTTCCATCTGATACAATTGGAGCATTTACATTATTTAAGTTAATGTTATTTCCAATTAAAACAGATACTATACGAATACCATTTTCTTTATGGGCATTTGCACAATTTGCAGCAACATGTGCAAAGTAATCTACATTATCAGTGGTGTTTGTTGATTCACCAATAGAAACTGTTGGATTTCCATCTGTAATAAAAATAGTCAAGTTTGGTTGGATATCTAAATCATTAATTCTCATAAAAGCAGCTTCCCAGTTTGTGAAGTTACCAAATACACCATCTGCTAAACCAGATGCAACTTCACCTGTTGCAGCGGTGACTTCTGCAGGATCTGCCATATCTCTCCAATAATCACCACCTGTATCTGTAATAAACTTAGCATCTGCAGTTGTACCAACTCCACCACTTGATGGGCCACTGAATCGAATAATAGATACAGAAGCTTGTGACCCAGATAAAGCATCAATAACATTAGTGCAAACTAATCTAACGTCATCCTCACCGTTAGCACTTGCAATAGAACCGGAAATATCAACAAGGAGAGTAACATAAACCCGTCCTGTACCACATTCCCATCTTTGAACTTCTCTTGTAATTCCATTACATGTACAACATAAAACAAAATCACCATTTGTTGCAATTTTGAAACACCATTTTACGGGCTCATTATTATCTAAATCTTGATTTATAAAACATACTGGAAATGTAATTTCTTTTGGGAATGAAGCGCCTGTCGGTCCTGTATTACCAGTTTGACCTTTCATACCAGTAACACCTTGAATTCCTTGTGGTCCAATCGGCCCTTGTGGGCCTTTCAAACCAGTTGGGCCAGTAACACCTTGGTTACCCTGTGGACCTTTCAAACCAGTTGGGCCAGTAACACCTTGAATTCCTTGTGGACCTTTCAAACCAGTTGGGCCAGTAACACC